>ENA-OWPA01000266-OWPA01000266.1-bioreactor-metagenome-genome-assembly--contig:-NODE-266-length-89186-cov-14.149817_pt1 | contig 89186 bp, 72 predicted proteins | sample MGYA00238139_ERZ651803 | MGnify/ENA primary metagenome ERZ651803 (study PRJEB26909, sample SAMN07631231) | bioreactor metagenome | isolation source: Switchgrass digestor | place: USA: Dartmouth... | reverse complement strand
GGTATGATGTATAGAATTTATTCCAGTAAGCAATGGATTTACCAAATTTTTCACGGCATTTAATATTGCAATTTATAGTTGCCGGATAGGGTGAATATGTTGGTTGACATGTGAGAGGATGTTGTGATATATTAGTTTAGCTATATTTTAAACATTATGACGGATAATTTGCAGATAGAGAGAAAGAAGCATACATGCCTTAGGTTGACCGGAAAAGTTTTGGGAAGGAGGCATTCATTTAAAATGGCTGATGCGAAAAAGGAAAAGGCTCCCAAGAAGAGCAACGGTGATGCACAGAAAACCAACCGCACAGTGAAGAGAGCAAAACGTAAGGTTTGCGCTTTCTGCGCGGATAAGATTGAGTGCATAGATTACAAGGATGTCAACAGGCTGCGGAAGTATCTGTCTGAAAAGGCCAAGATTCTTCCCAGAAGGATAACCGGAACCTGTGCAAAGCATCAGAGGCAGCTGACTACAGCGATTAAACGTGCAAGACACCTCGCGATGCTGCCGTATACAACAGATTAAAGATAAAAACAACAACAGCCTATAGATAAAATCTATAGGCTTTATTTCAATGATTGGGTTGTTTCCGGTTTAAAGCAAAAATGTATGAAGAATACCCGGTGCAGCTTCGGGAAATTGGAACGAGCCTTCCCGAGAGTGTTATAATTTCCATAAAATCATATATGGAGTGGCATCGGGATGAGTTTCAGTGGTATTGATATTACAAGGAACAACAGGATCATTGAAAATCTCAAAAGTGAACTTCTGAATTCGGTGGCCCATCTTTTCAGCAAGCTGGCCGATGAAAACTGCGATAACATAAAAGAAACAGCCCTGGATACTCTCTCAGATGTTATAATTATAAGCTATCTGCTGTCCCGGCGGCTTGGAGTGGATTATCCGGCGCTTGAGAAAGACATATCGGCAAAAATCCGTCTGGGACTTATCCAGGAACATGAAACAGAAAAATACTTTGGCGATCTATCCGCGCTGTCCGATTTCAGAAACAGACGGGGCTGTACCGGCAACGCATCCTGAACTGAGAGCCGGCGCGGCGGATGTTCGTCATTGAATCGGAGGTTGCGCTATGAAGGTAATCTTGACGCAGGATGTCAAATCATTGGGCAAAAAGGATGAGGTTGTCAATGTCAATGACGGATATGCAAGGAACTTTCTTTTTCCGAAAGGACTTGCAGTTGAAGCAACTGCCGCTGCACTGAACCAGGTAAAAATCAGACAGGGTGCAGAAAAGCACAAGAAGGAACAGGAGCTGGCAGAGGCTCAGGAACTTAAAAAGAAGCTTTCCGATATTACGGTTGTCATAAAATCGAAGGCCGGAGCAAACGGCAAGCTGTTCGGTTCAATAACCAGCATGGACATTGCCGGACAGATTAAAAAGGATTTCAATATTTCAATAGACAAGAAGATGATTAACCTTCCCGAAGCCATAAAAACACTGGGAACCACTGAAGTTGAGATAAGGCTGTACCAGGGCGTCGTAGCAAAAGTGAAGGTAAGAGTAGAGAACGAAGAATGATGGTACGGTTTGGTTCACCTTTATCTGCATTATTGGGGGGTCGATAAGCTAATGGACGGCTATAACAGGATACCTCCTCACCATGTTGAGGCGGAGCAGTCCATTCTGGGCTCCATACTCATTGACCGCCAGGCACTGTCGGATGTCAGCGGAAGACTGAAACCCGACGATTTTTATCTTGAAAAACACCGGGAGCTGTATGAAGCCATCCTTCAGCTTTACGAAGAAGACCAGCCGGTGGACATCGTAACCGTATCGGATGCTTTGGCCAGGCGCGGGACTCTTGAAAAGGTGGGCGATGTGGATTATATAGCCCAGCTCGCCAACAGCGTGCCCACCACCGCCAACGTGCTTCACTATGTTTCCATCGTCGAAGACAAGGCTTTGCTGAGGAAGCTTATCGATATATCCTCCAGAATATCGGACATGAGCTATGAAGGTTCGATGGAAGGTACGGAGGTACTGGCCTCTGCCGAAAAATCCATTTTTGATCTGGCGCAGGGACTCAACAAGACAGGTCTTGAGCCCATCAACTCCCTCCTGGATGAAACGTTCACCAAGCTTGAGGAACTCTGCCGCAACAATGGTGAACTTACCGGTGTTCCCAGCGGTTTCATCGATCTTGACCGCAAAACCGCAGGTTTCCAGAAGTCGGACCTGATTCTCATCGCTGCAAGGCCGGCCATGGGCAAGACTTCCTTTGCGCTCAACATAGCGGTCAATGCAGCGCTCAGGCAGTACAAGGTCGCCATATTCAGCCTTGAGATGTCGAAGCAGCAGCTTGTAAACCGCCTTATATCCAGCGAATCCATGGTGGAGCTTGAAAAGATGCGAAGCGGCAGGCTGGATGCTGAGGACTGGAAGAAAATCGGTTATGCTTTGGGCCCTCTCTCAAAGGCTCCTATTTACATAGACGACAATCCCAGCATCAGCGTGATGGAGATGATGTCCAAGCTCAGAAGGCTGAAGCTTGAAAGGGGTCTTGACCTGGTGGTCATTGACTACCTGCAGCTGATGGAGGGAAGGAAAAAGGCCGAAAACAGGCAGCAGGAAATATCGGAAATTTCACGCGGACTCAAGATTATGGCAAAGGAACTGGATGTTCCGGTCATTGCACTGTCGCAGCTGAGCCGTGCTCCTGAAATGCGTTCGGACCACAAGCCGATACTCAGTGACCTGAGAGAATCCGGTGCCATAGAGCAGGATGCCGATATGGTTCTTTTCATATACAGGGATGATTATTACAACGAGGATTCGGAAAAAAAGAACATTGTGGAAGTCATCATAGCAAAACACAGAAACGGTTCCACAGGTACAGTGGAGCTTGCATGGATTCCGCAATACACTAAATTCGGCAACTTCATGCCTGACGGCGGAATGTACGGTGCTCCGGGAGCAGGTAAGGCGAATGCTTAATGATTCATTCTTTCAGCAGGTGAGGAAGGACATACTGGAACATGAACTCATAAGGCCCGGCTATCGAGTGGTTGCAGGTATTTCCGGCGGGGCTGATTCGGTATGCCTTCTTTATATTTTGAAAAAGCTGAGGGATGAATACGGCCTTTCCGTTACCGCTGTCCATGTTAATCACATGCTCAGGGGGGCCGAAGCAGACTCCGACGAGGCTTTTGTCGCAGAGCTTTGCAGGAAGTGGGATATACCGCTTAAAGTTTTCCGTGCCGACGTGGCAACAATAAGCCGGGAGGAAGGCCTTACCGAGGAGGAAGCGGGCCGGGAAATCAGGTACCGGTATCTTTTCCGTGTGCTTGAAGAACTTTCGGCGGATGTGATAGCCACCGGCCATCATTATGAGGACAACGCCGAGACCGTCATGCTGAACATCATTCGCGGATGCGGCCTGGAAGGCCTGGCAGGGATGGATTACAGAAACGGAAGGATAATACGCCCGCTTCTCGGTGTGAGAAAAAGTCAAATCGAAGAGTACCTCGCCCTTGAAGGCATATCCTGGAGAACAGACAGCAGCAATTTATCATGCAAATATTCGAGAAACCGCGTGCGCAATCTGCTTTTTCCAGCCATAAGAGAATATTTTCAGACAGACCCGGCAATCATGCTGAACCGCCTGTCTTTATTGGCAAGGCGGGATGAAGCCTGTCTGTCGGCACAGGCACGCAGGATTTTTGAAAGGATTAAAAACAGGGAAAGCAACGGAATAAGCCTTGATGCGAAAGAGCTTGCATGTCTTGACACCGCTCTTTCCAGCAGGATCATACGGCTTGCCTGGGAATTTTCAACCGGCAGCATGAAAGGTCTTGAAAATATTCACGTAGATGAGATAATCAAACTATGCCGGGAATCAGGAACCGGAAAGCGCATTTGTCTTCCCCGGGGATGGATTGCGTCCCTTTCCTACGGGCGGCTTGTCATAAGCCCCCCTAAAACGATTGAAAGGAAGGCCTGGTCATATGTCGTACCGGTTCCGGGTACGGTTTATGTGAAGGAAGCCGGAGGAAAGCTTGAAGCCCTGCTTCTTTCCTTAGAGAAGCTGCGGGAAGAATTCCCCGAGTGGCCTGAAAGCAAGGAAACATCAAACATTCAGGTGTTTGATTATTCAAAAATCAACTGTGGAATAAATATAAGGAACCGGAGGGACGGGGACCGCATCAGGCCCTTCCGTTCACCGGGGGAAAAAAAGCTTAAGAAGTTCTTTATAGATAACAAAATCCCCGCCGAAAAACGGGATAACATACCGCTTGTGGCGGCCGGCTCAAAGATACTGTGGGTTGTCGGAATGAGAACCTCGGATGAGTTCAGACCGGATGAGCGGACACATTATTTTTTAGTTTTAAAATGGCATGATTCAAAAGATGGAGGAGAAGAAAATGAGCAAACTCAAGGTACTCGTAACAAAGGAAGAACTGGCGGCGAAGACCAGGGAACTGGCAAAACAGATTTCCAAAGATTATGAAGGAAAGGATCTTCTTCTGGTTGGTGTACTGAAGGGCGGATTCATTTTTCTCGCCGACCTTGTAAGGGAACTTACGATTGATGCACAGATAGACTTTATTTCGTGCTCGAGCTACGGAAACTCCACTGTATCATCGGGAATTGTGAGGATACTCAAGGATATCGACTATGACATAACCGGAAAACATGTCCTTCTGGTTGAAGACCTGATTGATACCGGACTTACTCTTACCTACCTGAAAGACCTTTTCAGGGCAAAGCACTGCGCAAGCGTGAAGATTTGCACCATACTTGACAAGCCGTCGAGGCGCAAGGTGGATTTGAAAGTTGATTATCAGGGGATAATAATTCCGGACAAGTTTGTCGTCGGATACGGCCTTGACTATGCCGAAAAATACCGTAACCTGCCGGAGGTTTATGTTCTGGAGGAAGATTAAGATTGTTTCATATAATTAATTATGTTACAATATTATAATACGTTTTTACCTGTTTTTGCTGCCAGCCTGCGTACAGCCGGTTGCGTATCGGCCTCAGGAAATGAGGCTTTAACGGGGAAATGATTTGTCCGACATGGGAGGTTGGATTTATTGAAGAATTTTCGGGGCTTTAGCTTTTATATAATTATATTCGTCATAATGACTCTCATCATTATGATGTACAGCAATATAAGCAACCCTACCGACATGAAATACTCCGATTTCAGAAAGGAACTGGATGCAGGCAATGTAAGCAGCGTGTATGTCCATTCGCTGAACGCTGATGTTATCCTGTCAAAACCATCGGGAGTGTACAATGCCGATTACAGATATACGGTAAACTTCCTGTCACAGGAGTCGTTCGTAAAACTGCTGGACGATGCCTATGACAAGGGTTTGCTGACAGATTATGACATGGATAAGACAAACACCCCGCCGTGGTGGCTCGAAATGCTGCCAATGATAGCGATGGTGGTGCTGTCTGTTTTCTTCTGGATTTTCTTTATCCAGCAGACCCAGGGCGGTGGAAACCGTGTAATGTCCTTCGGTAAGAGCCGTGCCCGGCTTGCCAGTGAGGACAAGATGCGGGTCAGGTTCAGCGATGTGGCCGGTGCGGATGAGGAGAAGGAAGAGCTTAAGGAAATCGTTGAGTTCCTCAAGGAGCCCAAAAAGTATGTGGAACTCGGTGCACGTATACCCAAAGGCGTGCTCCTGGTAGGACCTCCCGGCACCGGTAAGACGCTGCTGGCCAAGGCGGTTGCCGGGGAAGCGGGAACGCCGTTCTTCAGTATCAGCGGTTCCGACTTTGTGGAAATGTTCGTAGGCGTGGGCGCGTCCCGTGTCCGTGACCTGTTTGATCAGGCCAAGAAAAACGCTCCATGCATAGTGTTCATAGACGAGATAGACGCCGTGGGCCGTCATCGTGGAGCCGGACTCGGCGGCGGGCATGATGAGCGCGAGCAGACGTTGAACCAGCTTCTTGTCGAAATGGACGGCTTCGGCGTAAATGAAGGCGTCATCGTGCTTGCAGCGACCAACAGGCCTGACATACTGGACCCTGCCCTTCTGCGTCCCGGCCGGTTTGACAGGCGCGTGGTTGTCAATTATCCCGACATCAAGGGCCGCGAGGAAATCCTTAAGGTTCATGCGAGGAACAAGCCTCTTGCTCCCGATGTGGACCTGAAGGAAATCGCCAAGACAACGCCCGGATTTACCGGTGCTGACCTGGAGAACCTGCTGAATGAGGCTGCCCTTCTTGCGGCGCGGAAGAACAAGAAGGTCATCACCATGGACGAAATCAAGGAAGCCAATTACAAGGTGATAATGGGACCCGAGAAGAAAAGCCGCGTTATCAGCGAGAAGGAAAAGAGGCTTACCGCTTATCATGAAGCGGGCCATGCAATTGCCGTACGGCTGGTTTCCTCAACCGTGAAAGTTGACAGGGTAACCATAATTCCGTCCGGCAGGGCGGGCGGATTTACTTCCTACAAGCCTGATGAGGACAGGAACTATACAACCAAGAGCCAGCTGCTTGAGCAGATTATGGTGAGCCTCGGCGGCAGAGCCGCTGAAGAACTTGTACTCGGCGAGGTAAGCACCGGAGCGGCCAATGACCTGCAGAAAGCAAACCAGATTGCCCGGGACATGATTACCAAGTACGGTATGAGCGACCACCTGACAAACATGGTATTCGGTGATGAGAACGACGAAGTGTTCCTCGGCAAGAGCTATGCGCACATCAAGAACTACAGCGAGGAAATATCGGCCAAGATAGACGCTGAAGTGAAGTCCATAATTGACAATGCCTACAGCAAGATTAAGGAGCTGCTTTCCGAGAACCGGAACAAGCTTGAGGATGTGGCAAGGGCGTTGCTTGAAAAAGAGCGCATCGAAGGCGACGAGTTTGAGGAAATATTCAAGAACGGATATAACCCGCCCGTTGCAGTATCATGATTTTGCTGCTGAATAGCCTCCGCAGGATAATTTCTGCGGAGGCTTTAATTATGTCCCCACATTTTCATTCTTACCAGCCGGGTTTGTTTTTTATTTCAAATGCCTGTTCGGGATGCTGTCTGTATAGAAGATATGCAATAATATATGTGTTGAGAAAGCAGCAAAATATCTGTTTGCGGGGAGTATAACAATGGAATGGATTTATACGGCCTGCTACAGGTCGCCTATCGGCCTTATGGAGATAAAGGCCACCCGGAATGCAATAAAGTCCATACGTTTCTGCGAAACCGTAGGTCCCGAAAATCCATGCCCTGTAATCCTTGAGTGTATCACTCAGCTGGATGAGTATTTTGCCGGGAAAAGAAAGAAATTCAACCTTAACCTGGAGCCGGACGGAACCGGTTTCAGGCTGAAAGTCTGGAAAGCCCTTCAGGAAATTCCGTACGGTGAAACATGCTCATATCAGGATATAGCAGCCGCGGTGGGAAATATTAAAGCCTGCCGTGCGGTAGGCGATGCAAACCGACGAAATCCCATCCCCATTATCATTCCATGCCACCGTGTAATCGGAAAAAACGGGAAGCTCGTGGGTTTCAGCAGCGGCCTCTGGCGCAAGGAATGGCTTCTGCTGCATGAAGCCGGGCACCGTTAATAAAAGTTTGTATAACCGTTTTTGCATATCATAACCCTTCATTGTAGGCAGTATTTTCTCCCGGGTCTATCTGCTGCTTCGCGGCGGACGTTCAAAGGCATTGCCCGGGCTGCCGTACGCCTGTAAAAATGGTTTGTAATTATGTTATTACGTATGATAAAATGATAGAAATTGCAGGTTTTTATTTCCAGAAGAGGCTGCCTGTTTTCAGAAAATTACCGTGTTACGGCAGTAACCGCAGCGGACCGGTGCTGAAAAGATGGAGGATATAAGGATACTGAAACACATACGTCCTTCCTACGACAAAAACCTTATTCTTTCGAGGCTTGGATATAAACGCGGCGTGACGGACTTAGGCGATGATTTCAAACAGCTGCTAGACAACACGGTGAAACTGGCCGAGGAGCTTTGTGCGCTGATTCTGGCCTACAGGACAGTGGACATTGAAGTAAAACCTGACGGGACGGTAAGGCTAGAGGACGGAACCGTTCTTTCAGGAAAAGCCATGGCTAGCATGCTGTCCGGTGCCGACAGGGCTGTTTTGATGGCTTCCACGGCAGGTCCGCGTGTGATGGAAGAGATAAGGAAACTGATGGAGGACGGAAGACCCTCGGAGGCGGTGATACTGGACGCCGCAGCCTCGGAAATTACCGATGCTGGCCTGGATTTTTTAATGAATTATATAAATACTTTTCTGAGGCGTCAGGGCAAAATGCTTACAAAACACCGCTTCAGCCCGGGTTACGGAGACTTCGGCCTTGAACAGCAGGTCCATTTTGCACGGCTTCTGGACGCTGAAAGGCTTGGCATATGCCTCACCGAAACCTGCATGCTTATTCCCGAAAAGTCAGTGTTTGCAATTGCAGGAATAACTGAAATAAAATCAGACTGAGAATGAGGAGCCATGACCAGGAAGAAATTCAGGGACTTGTTTGAAAAAGGCATAGTGATACTAGACGGAGCGACGGGCACGCAGCTTTTCAGGCGCGGCATGCCTCCGGAAGCATGCCCGGAAAAGTGGGCGGCGGATAATCCGGAAGCTTTGATGGATGTCCAGAGAAGCTATGTAGAATGCGGGTCACAGGTTCTTTATACCTTTACCATGGGCGGAAACGCCTTAAAGCTTCGGGAATACGGCCTCGAATCACAGGCCCGGGAACTTAACCGCAGGCTTGCCCAAATAACAGCAAAAGCCGCATCGGGAAAAGCATTTGTTGCAGGTGACATCTCATCCTGCGGCATGCTCCTTGAGCCTTACGGCGGGATAAGCTTCGAGCAGTCGGTGGAAAGCTATAAGGAACAGATAAGAGGTTTGCTCGAGGGCGGAGTAGACCTTTTTGTAATCGAGACCATGATGGACATACAGGAAACACGCGCAGCACTTATTGCAGTAAGGGAGCTCTGTGACCTTCCCGTCATGGTCACCATGACATTCGAGGAGGGCATGAAGACCCTGATGGGCACAGACCCTGTTTCTGCGCTTGTAACCCTTCAGTCACTGGGAGCCGATGCGGTGGGCTGCAACTGTTCGTCAGGACCTGCCGAAATGGTGGAAATAATTAAGGCCATGCGGCCCTATGCCAAAGTTCCTCTTATAGCAAAACCCAACGCAGGAAAGCCGCGCCTTGTGAACGGGAATACTGTTTTCGAAATGGATGCCGATACCTTCTGCTCATACGTTCCGGCACTTATCGAAGCCGGTGCCAGTGCACTTGGAGGATGCTGCGGCACAGCCCCGGAATATATAAAGAAGGTCAGGGAAACAGCAGCAAAATACCCTGCTTTAAAGCCTGAGCAGGGGAAATATTCCCTAGCATCATCCGGCAGGATGACCGTGAGAATGGGCTGGGACAGGCCCCTTACGGTCATAGGCGAGCGTCTTAACCCTACCGGGAAAAAGTTTCTGCGCGAGGCCCTTGTTAATAACGACATGGACAAAGTGGCTCAGCTTGCGCGTGAACAAATGGATGCCGGAGCGGAGCTTCTGGATGTCAATGCCGGCGTTCCGGGACTGGATGAGAGAAAAACACTGGTGAATATGGTGCAGGCAGCCGTGGATGCGGTTCCACTTCCGCTGTGTCTTGATTCGTCCAGTCCTGAGGCGCTGGAAGCCGCATTGCGCATTTATCCGGGCCGGGCCGTAATAAATTCTGTTTCCGGTGAAACGGTGAAAATGGAAAGTATACTTCCGCTTGCGGCCAAATACGGTGCCATGTTCATCCTTCTTCCCATAGACGACGGAGGAGTTCCGGAAACGGCAGAAGAACGGATTGAAATCATAAACAAAGTATATAATGCAGCCGTATCACTGGGCTTTTCAAAGGAAGACATCCTTGTTGACGGTCTTGTGATGGCTGTTGCGACAGGAAGCCGTTTTGCGGCGGAAACCCTGAAGGTGTTGGAATGGTGCGGAAAAAACGGATTCAATACTGTGATAGGCCTTTCCAATGTATCCTTTGGCCTTCCGGCCCGTGAAAACATCAATTCGGCATTCCTGGCCATGGCCGCTGCATACGGACTTTCCGCGGCCATATTGAATCCCAACAGCCGTCAGCTTATGGACATAAAGAGGGCCTGCGACGTTCTGAAAGGAAGGGACAGGGATGCAGGCGAATATATAAGGCTGTATTCGTCACGGCAAAACGGGACCGGTCAGGATGACAGGCGAAGCTTGGAAAAGCGGACGGCTTATGAAGCCATACTGAAGGGCATGAGCGGCGAGGCTGCCGATGCGGTTATGGCTGAACTGGAAAAGGGCCTTTCACCGAAGCTAATTATAGAGGAAAGCCTTATCCCTGCCATCCGCAAAGTAGGCACGCTTTACGAGGAGAAAAAGTATTTTCTGCCCCAGCTTATTAAAGGTGCCGAAGCCATGCAAAAGGCCATGGAGGTTCTTGCTCCTTACCTGGAAAAGGGGTCCGGAACTCCGGTACGGAAGAAGGGCACGGTTGTCATGGCCACAGTAAAAGGTGACATTCATGACATCGGCAAGAACATCGTAGCTCTTCTCCTCCGCAACTATGGCTTTGAGGTGGTGGACCTCGGAAAGGATGTGCCTGCGGACCGTATAATACGGGCCGCTAAGGACAATAATGCAGATATAATAGGTCTTTCGGCACTTATGACCACCACTATGACAGAGATGCCGAAAATAGCCCGCATGGCATCCGACGCAGGAATCAGGGCCAAAATAATGGTGGGCGGAGCTGTTCTTGACAGGGAGTATGCCGAAAGCTTCGGTGCCTGTTATGCAAAGGACGCCTATTCTGCCGTAAAGCTTGCGGAGTCTCTTGTAAATGACGGCAATAAAGGGCCGTCAGGCCCGTGAGATGCTAAAGGAAGAGGTATGTCTGACTGATATTGTTTTATGCGCGTAAACGCCTGAATAAAAGAACCATTGGGGGTAAATGACATGGAAGGGATATTGAGGCTTGGTTTTTTTACAATGGCAGATAAAATAACCGAAGCACTGAAGGGCCCCTTTCCGTTTATCGTGACGGGAGCTGTGATTGCGGCAATCTGGATTTACTTCCTTTTCCTGATTCCAAGAAAAACGAAACGCTACGACAGCTTCGCAGAATACCTTAATGATTTGCTGAACTTCAAGGTAATGCTGATGGGCGTTGTGGCCAAGATTCTTTATATTGCCTTTACCATAGTCGTTTTTATTGTTGGAATCGTGGCCATGTTCGTCGCCAACTTCTTTGTAGGACTTATAGGCATGCTGATACTTCAGCTGCTGCTGAGGCTGTTTTTTGAGGTTATCATGGTACTGTTTTCTATTCATGAGAACTTGGTGGTTTTTAATGACAGAATCGACAATCATCTTGATGAAGATGAATGAAATATGAATTGTCGGTTATGAGCAGCATTAAAGGCCACCAATGAGGAGGTTCTTTAATGATGCTCACCTTTTCAAAAAAGGTGCTGACTGGCATCTTTCTTGTTTTTGCAGCGGTTACGTGTTGTCTGCTGTTTTTCAGAATGCCTACGTTAATATTTGCAATTTACGCAGCTCTTGCTCTGGTGCTGGCTAACAGGCTCGGAGACAGGGGCTTTATTGTCTTTGTTATTGCCGGTACTTTACTCATACGCCTTGCATATGTCGCTACCGTTGACACCCAGCCTGAATCAGACTTCAAACTGCTCTATGATGCTGCCGTTTCATTTGCGAAGGGAGATTACAGCTTCAACAGGCTTTTCTATTTTCAGGAATGGGCATATCAGACAGGCTTTGTAATTTACCAGGGGATAATCATACGTATTTTCGGAGAGGCTGCGGGTATTGCGGCACTCAAAATCCTAAACTGTATCTGGAATACCGGTATAACGCTGCTCATCTATCTTATTGCAAAAAACTTTTTCAGTGAAAGGTCATCCAGGCTTGCCGCAGTCTTCTACTTAGGGTTTGTGTTTCCGGTCACATTTGTATCGATCTTGTCGAACCAGCATATTTCGGGCTTTCTGATTCTTCTTGGAGTATACGTCCTGATTGACAGAAAAGTGATTAAAATGAAACCCATATTCAGAAGCATTGTCGCCGGGTTTCTTCTGGCGGTGGGTAATATAATGAGGCCCGAGGCCCTTATTGTGATTGCCTCACTGGCGGTATACTTTTTTGTCCTCTTATTTCGCGCAGGAGACCGAAGAGAAAGGATAGCGGCTGTAGTTCAGTTTCTGGCGGTGCTCATCGTTTATTTTGCTGTTAACGGTGCGGCATCATGGGCAATTGCACAAAGCGGCATAAATCCCTATGGCCTCAATAACAACAACATCTACTGGAAGTTTGTGGTGGGGCTGAATTACGAGAAGAGGGGAAGCTACAACGAACAGGACTACAGGCTGGTGTACGGAAACAACCTGTCACCGGCAGAAAGAAAAGAACTTGAAAAGAACATAATAGCAGAAAGGCTCGGCATTGGGCCTTTAAAGATGGTAAGACTTTTTGCCATGAAAATAGAGTCCCTGTGGTGCGACAGTGCCCTTCACTGGAGCTACGACTATCTGTTGAAGTACGGTAAAGTGATTGACTTGCGCTTTTGCCAAATCAGGTTCAGTGATATTGATGCGGTAATGACGGACCTGAATGAGCTTTTCATTTTTACGGCGATGATATTGAGCTTTGCAGGAATACTTTCCATGAGAAGGGATAAGACGGATGACAGGCTTATAATCCCTGTAGCCGTCCTGGTGGTATCTTTCATCATATATCTGTTCATAGAGGTACAGCCAAGGTACGCATACCTTTTGCAGCCTTTCCTTTTTGTATTAAGTGGGAGCGGATGGGAGATGCTCGGCAGACTTGATGCCGCACCCATCAGGCAGGCATGGGCGGAACTTGCAGAACATGCAAGGAAGGGAACCGGCAGTCATAAAGGCTGAAAATGGAATGAAATATATCCCATAAAACTATGGACAACTGAAATAGCTTGTGCTAAAATAACTATTGCTGCACCGCGAGATATTATGCGGGTGTAGTTCAATGGCAGAACATCAGCTTCCCAAGCTGATTGCGAGGGTTCGATTCCCTTCACCCGCTCCAATAAAACATCATGCCCTCATAGCTCAGTAGGTAGAGCGCATCCATGGTAAGGATGAGGTCATCAGTTCGATCCTGATTGAGGGCTCCAGATTATAAAGGCTTTCAGAACCTTGAGTTTTGGAAGCCTTTATTTTTTACTTCATAAAAAATACTCCTTTATGGTTTCTTTATACTAAATCCTTACCAGAAAAGAGTATTTCCTCGCTCCCATAAACTAAATTTTTACAGACCCGGGTAAACCGCAGGGACTGTTCCCCTTGTTTATAAATGATCAGTGTAATTCTCCTGATATATCAACAAATCGTTATACTGCAAACTTCCTTTTACTATTCCGTAGGTTTCCCCGTTAACTTTGAAAAAGAGGTTTTTATCTGCTCCCTCAAAGATTTCAAGTTCTGTTGTGCAGGTATATGGTTTCTTCTCTGATAAACAACAAAACATATTATCTGTGATTTGCGACAGTTTCCCTCTGGAGAATCTTAGTACCGGTAAATGATAAGATCCGCATGAACTGAGAGGTTCACGTAAGGTGTGAGCGCATGGAGGTGAGATTCCTCTTTGCTACGCTACGGATGGGAGGCTAATCAAATTTAGCCTCTTTAACAATGATTTTGCAGGAAAATGATTAATTAAGAAAGTCTAAATGTATGGACCGCCAGCGTTAGGTATAACATCCGGCCCAAATGAACAGACACTTTCGAGGTATAAATGCTGCTATGAGACTTGCTTGAATAAAATCAATCGCTAGTGAAAGCTCTATGAGTTTACCACTTGCCTGGCGCACAGGAATGGATTCAAGTTCCGGGATGGAATTCAGAGGCTTCGTTCAGCCTATCGCCCGTTTCAGCAGTTTTCTGTCTGCACCTCTGATTTCCCGGAGGCTCATTGCCTTATTGTGTTCCATCGGCTGCCATTCAACCTTCGTAAACAATGCTGCCATGGATATAGGAATATAGGTCACCATGAATAATGGAAAAGTAAATATGTACAGAATTTTTTTAAATGCTGTGGTATAAATCTTGCTCCACTCGCTGATGGTTGTGACAGCTCCCATGGAAGCAAACATCAGATAAGCATAGAACATGGCCTTCAGAACAGGCCCTAATACTATCTTCATATTATCTCCGGAACAGAATCCGGCAATAATAACCGACAAATTGATGATAATCCCCAATATGGTCAGTACAATGGCCGGCATCATGGCCATACACATGTCAAAACAGGAAAAATCTCCTTTTAAAATCCCCTTCAGCAATTCTGGGCCATACTTTCTGAACACCTGCAGATATCCCCTAGACCAGCGCATACGCTGCTTCCATGACTGACTGAATTTCACAGGCTGCTCATCATAAATAACAGCAGTGCTGCAATAACCGATTTTCTCACCGTGAATCACATGATACATTGTAAATTCAATATCTTCGGTCAGCAAAAAAAACTTCCAGCCCCCTGTTTTCTCCAGAATCTCACGGCTGAACAGATAGCCTGTCCCTGAAACGGAGCAGCTCGTATTAAGCAACATTCTTGCGTGATTAAGATATTTTGACTCTCGCAGAAACAAGAGGGAATATCCTGCTGAAATCCAATTGTCACCATAATTCTTTGAATTACGATAGCTCGTGATTATCTTATAGCCATCAGAGAAGGTCCGGTTCATTTCTGCTATGTAATTCTCATCCAGCACATTATCCGCATCGAAAACAAAGTATCCGTCAAAGGCATCAGGGGAATAAGATTCGTGGATTTTACGGATAAGATAATCCAGTGCATATCCCTTGCCTATCCTCTGATTATCGAACCTTTCAAACACAACTGCGCCTGCATTTCTTGCAACCTTTGCTGTGGAATCAGTACAGTTATCCGCCACAACAAATATTGTGACCAGCTCCTGCGGGTAATTCTGGTTTTTGATGCTTTCAATAAGCTTCGCAATGACCGCCTCTTCATTACGTGCCGATATAAGAACTGCATACCTGTGAAGTACTGTGGGTTTATGCGGCTTGTCCCTTTTTATGAACGGAACTGCTATATAAATAAGCTGATACAGATAGAGAACCGAAAATACCAATGCAATGGTGAAGTTAATGTTCTTTAATGTATCCACTTTTACTATATCTCCTTTTGTAGCTGCGTTATGATTTCCGTAATAGCCCGGGTTTCCTCCCCGATTACGTCTCCGTTCCGGCAGAAACTGCTGGACTTATCCTGCAAATCCCACAGCTGCGCTATTACTTCAATCATTGCAGCCTGCCGGGATTCTTATTCCGCTTCATATTGTATATACGAAAGATGACGGTCTGTGACTGAAAAATGAAAAAATTTAAACAAAGAAAGGAAACTTCCCTGAAATATCGGCTATTCTCCCGGCAAACTCCTCAGCAGATTGTTCGCCCGACTCCCTCCATTCTCCTTTGCCATCCTTAAATAGTCTTGACTTCATCATCCTCTGCTCCCGCATCCCATACTGTTCCTCACGCATGTAAGTGAAGCCAAAATGCAACGCCGCCTCCGCCGGTCCTGCCTTTTCACCCACTCTTTTACGCATTATTCTCAGCCCATACGTCATATCAGAATTTTCAGTAATATTTCTCAATAGTACTGATACTGCAGATTAATCGCGACTCAATTTCTCTTTTTGCTTATTAAGCCTTCTGTTTTGTTTTACTTCTTTGACATATTAAATTATACCTATTTTAACATAATACGGCTGATAGTCAACGTTTACGTTGTTATGCCAATTAATATGTTGAATCCTTTATATATACTGTAAAATCCAGAAGCCGCCGATTAATATTCAAAAAACCTTTGCGGCGGACATAAAATTCTTTAACAGTCATGGCCACGAATGCTGTCACCTTCGCGTTTGCCGCCGGCAATAGAGCGGCTGATATATATGTGAAAGTGGTAGAATAAAAGGCAGGAAAAAAAGAAGGGAAAGGGATTTTTTGAATATGCCGGATGAAATGGCTGACTACATCCATGAACCGGGAAACTGTACTGTTATGGGCGATTTGAAACTTGTTCCGGCCGATGTCAGGTATATGGAAGAATACCTGGAATTCATTGCGGATTGCCGCGACGATATAATAAATACAGGTTTTGATTCGGTAATACCGTTATCCAGCAGGGAGACGGCTAAGGCTGACATAAAAAGGCTATGTGATATCCATGCCGGCAAAAACCTTCCTGCAAATTGGGTTCCGGCAAGCACTTACTGGCTTGTTGACAGTGCGAACAGGATAATCGGAACCGTAAACATAAGGCACCGGCTGAACGAAAGACTTGAATTCCGCGGCGGCCATATCTCGTACTACATACGGCCTTCCGAGAGAAACAAGGGTTATGGTACAAGGCTGTTGTCCCTGGCATTGAACCTGTGCAGGAGCCTGGGAATTAATAAGGTGCTGATTACGTGCAAAAAGGATAATCTGCCGTCGAAAAGGGTTATAGAAAAGAACGGAGGGGTGTTTATATCGGAAGGTGCTGATGGCGCAGATACAATACAAAGGTACATGATTTATTTATAAAAAGAGTGCTTTGCGGACAGTAAATTATATTTGTCATCAAGATTATGAGAGTTTTGAGGCAAAACTGCGTGGAAATGAAAATAGGATTTAGCGGTGAAAAGAGGGTCGTTGTGTCAATAGACGAATTGCGGGATAAAATTAGAGAATATATAGGTATAAACCATAAAATTGCGGAACCTGCTTACAGTGTTATAAATGAGCAGGATTGCGGGGAATACACGAGAAAGCTGATATGCTACAAGGGAAGCGAAAACGACGAAACCCCGGCCTATTTGCTGGTACCGAAGGGCGATGGGGTTTTCCCGGCAATACTTGTACATCACCAGCATAACGGCGAGAGACATCTGGGCAAGAGCGAGGTCTGCGGGCTTGCGGGCGATCCTCTGCAGGCCTTCGGAGCAGAATTGGCCGGGAAGGGTTTTATCGTGCTTGCCCCTGACTCGGTATGCTTTGAAGACAGAAGGCCCCATACGAAGGGAATTATCCCGGATGAAAAGAACGATTTCATTAATCATTATAATGAAATGTGTTACCGCATTCTTTCGGGAAGCTCTTTGATGAAAAAGGTCATTGACGATGCTAATATAGGGTTTGAGCTGTTAAGAAACCATCCCAGGGTGGATAAGGGACGGGTCGGTGTTTTAGGCCATTCATACGGCGGTAATACTGTCATTTTCCAGATGGCATTGAACGAGGGAATTGCCTTTGGCTGTTCCAGCGGGGCGGCCTGTTCATATAAGCATAAAATGCGCGCAGGAACTGGTATTGAAATGGCAGAAGTCATCCCAGGCTTTTGCAATAAATTCGATATCCCTCAAGTGCATAGCACCCAGGCATTTATTGCTGGTTTCAGCGACGGAGGACAAGTATTCGGCGGACGCCTGCAATATTGAAGCTCAGGCAAGAGAAGTATACAGGCTGCTTGACGCGGAAGACAGGCTGGTGCATCAAAGATACAACGGGGGCCATGCGATAACAGAAGAGAGGTTTGTCAACATTCTGAACTGGACTGTCCAGATTGTAAACGAGATATGATGCAGCAAGCGACAGGCTCTCTGTTGTACTCTATGGCCTGACATCTTCTTTTTCAAAGTTCACTCTATTTCACTGCATTCATGCATTATAAACTGCTTTGGTGATTATGGGATGCATTTCTGTTCTTACATGCCTTGTTTTTGTTTTCGGTATAAATTTCGCTTTTACAATAAGCAGCAATGGCTTTTTGCGGTCTGACCATAGGCTGATTGACCGGGCTTATGCCAGGAAGAAGGCTACAGCTTATGTGAACGGATGTTTCCGGCACCGCCACCCAGGGTGTAAACAAACTATGCTTATATCCTAAAATTCAATCCTTGAGGATATCATTGTCAAATCACAGCCCGGAAGCCCAGTAAATGTGCAGCCGCAAAATGAAGTAAAACGGTTGCATCATAACTCATTGATTTTTATGTCTCGTTTCAGTCTTTTATTATTATATATTACAATATGCAAAAAGAATTTGCGATAAAATATGACAAAGGTGCACAAAAATATTGTAAATATAAAGGAAATTGTGTATACTGAGTGCGATGGAATGTGCAACCGATTGCCCTATTCGTGAAACCTTGCCTGAGGAGGAATTGGGATGGTTAAAGCACTGAAAAACAAATCTTCAGCCAATAAGAAGGACAAAACATTGCCTGGAAAAAGTATGAAAAATATTCTTAAAACCATAACCGGTTTTTTTAATGAACGACTTGTTGCGAAGATTATAATTCTGATAGTCTCAGTGGTCCTTGTGGGAAACATAATTCTCTTAAGCTATGTAATCAGTAACATGAGAACCGAAAAACTGAATGAGGAAATACGGGTCAATGAGAGCCTTGCAAATGAAATGGCCAGAAGCATAGAAGTCTTTATCGGGAACGTAACTGGATATTCCAAATATCTGCAGCAGACTATGGAAGCCCAAAGGACAAACAGGATTCTTCAAAGGTCAGAAATCCGGACTCTTCTTGAAAGATATCTGTACAATTCCCCGGAACATATATTCGGATTGTATGTTCTCGGGGAACCGAGAGCGGCGGATGAGCTTGATGTAAGTTTTGTAAACAGTGAGCTGGGTGACAGCAAAGGACGTATCAGACTGCATGTAATCAAAAACTTCAATTCATTGGGAAATATCAACACATATCTTTTGAATCCCGGCCATCCCGCAAATTCCGATGACAGTGAAGCATACAGCAAAGTCAGGGAAACCATCAAGCCATACATAACATCTCCATATGTTGTTGAGGAAGGGGACAATAAGTTTACAGTCATTGCCTACAGCATGCCCATAACGACTAACGGCTCAGATTTCAATGGAATTGTAGGGACAGAAATGTATGCAGATTATTTCAATAAGCTGATTGAAGAGGCGACACAGAAGATAGGTACAAGCGGTCTTGTGATGGACAACGGGGATGTTCTGTCATACGGGATTGGTTATGTCTATGAAGGCAGGAATATTTCCTCATATCTTAATGAAGACATGATGGAGGCATACCGTGAAGCAAGGGAAAAGGGGACAACAGTCAGCAAACTGAGCTATTCAGCCCAAAAACTTTATTGTTTTGCTCCTGTTTCAATACCGGATACCGGCATCAACTGGATATTCTGGTCCGAAATACCCCTCGACGGCATTATGAAGGAAGTAAACACATTCACATCAATAGTGCTTGTGATAAGCATTATCAGCATCCTGATTGTTCTGACCGTTACATCACTTCTCGTATCAAGTCAGATAAGACCGATAAAGGTGCTTACCAAACATATCGAAAATTTCGCCAATGCGGATTTTACATCCAAAATCCCTGCTGATTTGCAGAAACGGAAGGATGAAATCGGAAAGCTGGCGGCTTCCACCGAGAAGATGCAGCAGTCCGTAACAGAGATTATCAAGAACGTGCGTACCCAGGCTGATGAAGTTGCCGGGGCCGTAGCCACGGTCAAAGACTATATAGACAACCTTCATCTCAGAATTGAAACCATATCGGCCAATACCGAAGAACTGTCTGCAACATTGACAGATACAAGCCAGTCCGCTGAACACATGAACAAGGCGGTGTCAGACTTGACGCAGGCTGTTGGTACCATAAGGTCAAATGCAGAAAAAGGCAACATCTCATCGATGGAGATAAAGAACCGGGCTCAGGAAGTATTCAACAAAGTACGAATAATCAGCAGCGAAAACCAGAGAATTCAGGAAGCCACCAGGAAAAAGATGGAGGAAGCAATCCGTGAATCCGATTCAATACATCAGATTACGACGCTTCTGGATAATATCATGGCGGTAGCTTCCCAGACCAACCTGCTTTCGCTTAATGCCGCAATAGAAGCAGCACGGGCCGGTGATGCAGGCGCAGGTTTCAGCGTGGTTGCTGAGGAAATAAGGAAGCTGGCCATTCAGGCCAAAAACAACGCAACACAGATTCAGGACATATCCAATCTCGTGCTGCTGTCGGTTACACATCTTTCTGAAAGCGCCAATGACCTTCTAAGGTATTTTGAAACCAACGTAAAGGAGAGTTTCAGGCTGCTTGACCAGATAGGAGAACAGTATAACAACGACGCTGCCCTTAACCAGGAAATGTCGCTCAAACTGACTTCCACCGCCGAGACGCTTTCCGGCGCCATAGCAGCCTTGAAGGATACGCTCATGAAGGTCGTTTCAGCAACTAATGAAGGCGCCCAGGGAGCCGGCGTGATAGCCGAGGAAGCATCAAAAATACTCGCCGGTTCGGAGAATGTCCTTACCAAGGCCATATCCGCGGATGAAAGCGCTTCACGGCTGAAGGAAGCGGTCTCAAAATTCGTTATTCCTGAATAGCTTGCAAGGTCCTGTCACAGTGTAATCCAAAACTATAAAACTAACATGGAAATTGACATGGCCCGGATAATGATTAATCCGGGCCATGCTGCTGTCGAAAGGAAGTTTTCAATTAATGAGGGATGATTGGGTTGCGGATTATTTTACAATGTACATCCTATTATAATACTCATCTAGCATCCTTTTCATTCCGAACTGCTCCCTTGTTGAGCTTATTGAAGCAGCCATCATGTCTATCCACCTGTTCCGGTCCCGGTAGTATGTGGGCAGGACTTCCCCGGTCAGGCACTTCTTTAATGCCTCGAAGTCATGGGCATCGCATTTTGCTTCGTCCTGGAACTGCCTGCCGTCTCCGAACTGCCAGCCGTTTACACCGTGGCGGCATGCCTCTGCCCACCAACCGTCGAGGATGGACACGTTGAGAACGCCGTTCATCGCCGCCTTCATGCCCGATGTTCCTGAAGCCTCCAGCGGACGCCTGGGGTTGTTCAGCCATACATCGGAACCGCGGGTCAATGCGCGGCCGATTTCCATGTCGTAGTTTTCGAGGAATACGACGCTGTCCGGATAAAGTTTTGTCATCTCCACAATATCGGATATTATATCCTTGCCCCTGTCATCCAGGGGATGGGCCTTGCCGGAAAAGACTATCTGGAGCTTTCCTGATTTCAGGAGAGGCCCGATGAAACTCCTGTCCGTAAAGATGAGATTGGACCTCTTGTAGGGAGCGGCACGGCGGGAGAACCCGATAAGCAGCACATCGGGATTGAGCCTTACGCCGGTTTTCTTTTCCACAAAACCAATCAGGTCTTTCTTGTTCTTCATATGCCTTTCCCACAGTTTTTCGCGGGAAGCAGCGCTGCCGTCATAATTCCTGGCCAGCCTCAGCATTTCGCTGTCAACCCAGGTCGGAATATGGATGGCATTGGTTATGCCAATGATTTCGCTCCTGTTCCTGACCCTTTTCCACATTTTATTTGCAGTATGCATGTGAAGCTGTGACACGGCATTTGTAAGGCGGGACAGCCTGAGGGCACCTACCGTCATGTTGAAAGGGGATCCGCCGATTGCCTTGAGCTGCCTCTTGTTCATGCCGAGGTTTGCGCCCATGTATATAAGGCGTTCAATGGGATGGGACTCGTTGCCCTCGATGATGGGGGTATGGGTGGTGAAAACTACCTCCCTGCGAGTGTTCTCCCAGGCCTCCTCAAAGCTCTGGCCCCTTTCCATCTTTTCGCGCATGAGCTCGAAGCCTGCAAACAGGGCATGCCCTTCATTGAAATGGTAAACATCGGGCTCAAAGCCGAGGGCGCGTATGGCTCTTACGCCTCCGATACCCAGAACCATTTCCTGGACAACCCTTTCCTCACCGAACCATCCGTAGAGCTGGCCGGTTATCCATCTTGCATCGCCGTCGTTTCCGTCCACATCTGTATCCAGCAGGTATAAGTTGTTAACGCCGTGTGCCTCGTATTTCCAAACCCTTACCTTCACATCCCGTCGCCTAATCCTTACTGTAACGGTTATGCCGGTATCCTTGAGAAAATCGTAATTCCTGTTTATATAAGCATCATAGGGCCTGCCGGTCTTCCTGTCGATAATCTGCTCTCCATACCCCTGCTTCCATTTGATACCTATTCCGATTAAGGGGTAACCGTTATCACATGCCTCTTTAAGATAGTCTCCGGCAAGAATGCCAAGACCGCCGGCATAAAGTCTGACACTGGACTCGATTGCATATTCCATGCAGAAATAGGCTACCTTCGGTAATCTGTCCATCTGTATAACCCCCAATTGAGACTGATTAATCGCTTGTATGTCAAGTGCTAATTCAAATCTTTCACAAATATTACAGTGCTGAGAGGCGGTATCACGACTTCGTTGCCATCACGGGAAAATCCGTCCTTCTTCTGGCAGAATTCGAGTGTATAACCTGACAGGTCCGGCGATGAAATGGACTGTTCGCTTTTTGCCAGGTTATGAAGGATTATCGCCGACTGAGTATCGGATTCCATTCTGTATGCGACTATTGAAGGGTTCTCGGACTCAATCGGGTTGAACTTTCCTGCATAAAGAGCAGGATTCTTGGTCCTTACCCTTATGATCCGCTTGTAGTGTGTAAGAAGTGAATCCGCATCATTTTCCTGTTCGGTTACGGGTGTTACGACCGAATTGTATTTTGATTCCCTCCATTTTGTCTGCATGGGGTCATCATTGCCCCAGACGAAGGGCAGCCTGATGTCCTCATCAGGCTTTCCGCCTATCATTCCGATTTCCTCACCGTAATATATGAATGGAACGCCTTCAAGCGTAAGATAGATGCTCGCTGCAACCTTCATCTTGCCAATATCCGCACCGAGAGAGGTGATTATCCTGTTCTGGTCATGGTTTGAAAGCATCGGCGCATCGATGTAGTCAGGGTTGGCTTCCGCATACCGGGCATAGTTGCTTGCAATGAAAGTAGTCAGATAGTTGTTTTTGCTGGCACCGGCATTAATGACGGTGGCAATTTTGGTGCCAAGTCCTATATGGAATGTGGAATCGAGTGCCGGCAGATAGGAAGCCCTGATGGAAGTGCTTTCATTGAGCACTTCGCCGACGATGAAGCAATCCGGCTTCTTCTCATGACAGAATTCCGTAAATTCGGTCCACCATTCGAGGGTTTTTTCAAGCCCGCTTTCACCGGAACGTACCTCAATGGAGTCAAAAAGATGCGGGACCGCATCAAGTCTGAACCCGTCGACGCCCTTGTCCAGCCAGAAAGCGGCTATATTCTTTGCCTCCTGTCTCACTTCGGGATTGTTGTAGTTTAGGTCCGGCATTCCGCTGTCGAACAGGCCCAGGTAGTATGAATTGTTTAACCTGTGCCAGGCTTTATGGCCCCAGATTGTCGCATTGAGATTGTACTCGGTGGTATTCCCTTCTGCCCACAGATACCAGTCCCTGTACGGGCTGCCTGGGTCCTGGGAGCTTATGAACCATGGATGTGAACTGCTGGTGTGGTTCAGGACCAGGTCCATCATTACGGAGATTCCCCTTTTGTGTGCTTCCTCAATAAGCTCTTCGAAATCCTCCATGGTTCCGTATTCCGGATTAATTGAATAATAGTCGGTTGTGTCATATCCATGGTACGAAACCGTCTTGTTGACGGGCATGAGCCATATGCCCGTAATCCCGAGGTCTGTTGTGGTTTCGGGATTTCCGTCATTAAGGTAATCGAGCTTCTGTATGAGCCCCTTGAGGTCACCGATTCCATCGCCGTCCGAATCGGCAAACGACCTTACGAATATCTCATAATACACGCCCTGCCTGTTGCCGGATGCGTTCTGCTCTGTGGGAGCAAGTTCATATACCGGGTCAGCTGTATTGGAAGATGAAGTTTCCTGAGCGGCTGACTGTGTCTGAACGGGCGATGACGTCTCCGTACTGACCGCAGCCGGAGTGCCGCTGCCGCAGGCAGCCAGTGTAAAAGCAAGCACCAGACACATGAATGCTGACAATAACCGTCGTGTCATTGTTTTCCTCCTTTGCACAAGCCCATAGAGCCTACTCTTTGACTGCACCTGCCGCCATTATCTTGACCAGGTATTTCTGGTTTATGATGAACAGTATCAGGAACGGAACCGAAATAAGCAGGGCACCTGCAGCAAACATGGTAAAGTTGTCATTGGAGCGGCCGTTAATCATCTCAAACAGGCCTACCGCCAGGGTCTTGTTCTTGTCACTTCTCAGAATGAACCTTGGAAGGATGAAGTCCATCCAGGGCTGCGTGAAGCTGGTAACCGCAAGGAAAGCGATAATGGGCAATGCATTCGGCAGTATAATCCTGAAAAACGTAGTGAGATGTCCTGCACCGTCAACCCTTGCAGCCTCGTCAATGCTCCTGGGAATGGTATCAAAATAGCCTTTGAGAAGCCATGTGTTGTACGGAACGTTTCCTGCCGTGTAAACCAGGATGAGGCCCAGGAAATTGTCTGTAAGACCGATACGGTTCAGAACGACATATATGGCTATCATACCGATGGTAATGGGGAACATCTGCAGTATCAGAAAGCTCATGAGCATGGGTTTTTTCAGGCCGAATCTGTATCTTGAGAAAATGTAGGCCGTTACCATGACAATTACTGTCGTAAGGACGGTATTGCATACCGCAATGATTAACGAGTTCCTGTACCAGTTAAGATAATTGGTTTTGGTAAAAAGCTCGGTAAAATGTTCTGTAGTGGGATTGGACGGTATGGGCAGCACGTTCATCTGAAACAGGGATTTGCCCTTGTTGAAGGCACCGCTGATTGTGAATGCAATTGGATAGAGCACAATGAATGTGTGGATTATGAGCCACAGGTACACAAAGAAATAGCGAATTGCCGTCAATGCCTTTTTCATCATACCTCACCGTCCTTGAAAGCCTTGGTCTGCGCGAAGTTGTACATTGCAAACGGTGCCACCACAAGGAACATGATTATTGCAACGACAGAAGCCTTGTTATACAGCCTCTGATCCAGCGTCAGCTTGTACATCCATGTTATGAGGGTGTCCGTAGTGCCCGCGTATGACTGGGTCGTGATGGTATCCGTCGGGTTACCGTTGGTAAGGAAGTATACGCCGCCGAAGTTGTTCATGTTGTATGAGAAGCTCATTATAAGCAGCAGCATAGTCTGGTACAGGAGCATGGGCAGAGTGATGTATCTGAATTGCTGGGCTTTGCTGGCGCCGTCAATCAGGGCCGCTTCAAATATATCCTGCCTCATGGATGTCATGATTCCTGTTATCATGAGCATGAAATAAGGGGCACCCAGCCAGAGGTTTACGAGTATCAGCATTACTTTTGCAAGTACGGGGTCAGAAAGCCACGGAATAATGTCTTTCTTAAGTATGCCTATATTCTGGAGCCAGGAAATGACTCCCAGCTGTCTCAGAGCCTTTGTTATGGGACCGAACTGACCATTTAATAGTATGGCCCACATGTAAAGGCTTATCATCCCCGGAATTGCATACGGAAGGATGAATATTGTCCTGAAAAAGCCTGCAATCTTTATTTTCTTGTCCAAAAGCGCAAGGGCAAGGAACATGCCTCCGAAATAGCAGGTTACCGTAGACAGAAATGCCCATATAAATGTCCATATGGCCGTACGCGTAAAGCCCTGCGAGAACTGTTTGAGACTCAGCATTTCCCTGAAGGTTTCAAAACCAACCCAGTCAACCGTGTTGTTGGGGGGTATGTGATCCGGCGCCGAATAGTTGGTGAAAGCAATCAGAACAGTAAACACCAGCGGGATAATAACGAAGAATGCAAGCAGCACGAATGCAGGCGACAAAGCAAAGTATGCAAAGGTTTTTTCTCCCATATCGCTGAAAAAGTCCTTCTCGGACGGCAAAACGCCCGTCCGCATGTATGTTTTTGCAGTTTTTCTTGCATCCCTGATGTTGTAAATATAGATAAGTGCAATGATTATAACAACTACTATGGCAATCAGCCCGTCAAGCATCATGAATGTCGAGTTGTCCCTTTGGGCAATAGGCAGGTTTGGTTTAGGGTCCCCGAGGGTGATAAGCCCCTCGATTGCCCTGGCAATTCTGCGTGAGCTGAGCAAAGTGATTACTTCGACCAATGCAAAAATAATACCTTTTATATACTGCTTCAGAACGACTATCTGACCAAGACCCATAAAGACAGCCGAAAGAATGGGTGCGGTCAGATCGGAGCGCTTTTTCATTCAGAATGCTCCCCCTTTCGGTTGCTGTTCCCATGGTGTTACATGGTGTTATTAGATTATTAGAAGAAAAGGCGATTCCGGTTCCGGAACCGCCGTTCGGAATGCTATATAACCCTTATTCAGTTGATTCAACAGCTGATGCGGCAAGATCCAGCTCTGTCCTTATGTCGCTTCCGTTCCATATGTTAGCATATGCTGAACCCATTACAGACCAGTATGTATTCATTGCAGGAATGCTAGGCATCGGCTTGGAGTAGACGAACTGAGCCAGTATTCCGTTGTTTGCCTCATCCGTTATCTGGATGTCATTGCGAGGAGGTATCTGGCTAGTAATCTCATAACGCTTCGTAAGGGCCTCTTTCGTAATGCAATAATATGCAAACTTCTGAGCTTCTTCAGGATACTTCGAGTATGCTGATACGTACAGGGCGCGGATACCTGAGAATGAATGAGGTACCTGATCGCTTCCGGGGAGCTTAGGCAGCGTTGTCACACCGAAATTGACTCCGGCTTCCTTGTAGCCTTCTATGGACCAGGGGCCTGTGATAACCATTGCAATCGTTCCGTTCTGGAATCCTGCATTCATGAAGTCTCCGGTCAGGTCGGCCGCGTCAACATCCAGGTATTCCTTCCTGAATTTCTGGAAATATTCCATACCTTTAATGGCTTCTTCGCTGTTAATCATATGCTTGCTCTTGTCTGTTCCGTCAGGTCCGAAGAGGTCTGCTCCGTATGAAGAGAGGAACATGTAGCCATAATACGCGTCGTCAACATCCCATACTATACCGTATTTGCCCTGACTCTTGTCATTGAACTTCTTGCAGAATTCCTCGATTTCCTCCCATGTTTCAGGCGGGTCGGAAACAAGGTCCTTGTTATAGAAGAGTGCATATGTCTCAACACCGATGGGATAACCATAGAGCTTGCCGTCATATGATGTTGCAGTGATTGCGGCATCCACCATAACTTTCTTTACTTCCTCCGCATAGGCGTTCTCAAGGATGATGCCGCTGGAAATCATTTCGCCGAGTTTGTCATGAGGTGCCACAAAAACATCCGCCCCGACTCCTGCAGGACCGTCCAGCTGCATTCTCTGAGCTGCGTCAACACTGGCGACCGGCTCAACTACGATGGTTACATTGGGATTTTCCTTCATGTACTGGGCAGCCATCTCTTCCATGAATTCCTTCTCCGGTCCGTCAGACTCCCATACCTTGAGCGTTATGGGTTCACTCGGATTTTCGGCTGCCGGGGTTTCGCTTGTCTCTCCAGAAGCGGCAGGTGTGTTTGACTGAGTTACCGTTTCTGCTTCCTTGCCGCAGCCGGCAAACAGGAACAACACCATGACTACTGCAAGGAAAAGGGATAGAATGCGAAGCTTTTTCATTCCATTTTCCTCCTTTTATTCGCTTTTGATAAAGCAAGCGTTTGCACATACCACACGATTAGTATAATATTCCAATCCCCATTTGTCAATGCATTTTGTATAAAAAAGTGCCGTACTGCATTTCACTTTTGCAACATATTGAATAAACATATATTATATTGTATAATTATTTGGCAGTAACATCCGGACGCTGCATATGCAATCGGTTACATCCGGATTTCCGGCATATAAGAAGGTTTCGGTTTATTGAGGGGGTGTAAAGCCAGACTTTACAAAGGCAGTTTCAGAGGCAGGACAAATTTAGATGTGATTAAAACTGAAAGAAATATCGACATTTGTATTTGAAATGGAGGTTTATCATACAACAGACAGGTTCTCATGTGTGCAGCATCCTAGTTGTCAGCCTTCCTGCATGACTATGCTCCAGAAATATTTGTCAATCCAAAACCTGCGACCCGTTATGAACGCTTTCCCTGACAAGGAGGTTTAAACACAATGAACAAACAGGCTGTTTTTCATATGCCGGATTCCAGCTATTGCTTCGCCCTTTCCGAGACACAAATATGCATCAGGCTCAGAGCCGCGAAAGGTGATATTAAAAGATGCGTGCTGTTTTATGGAGACAGGGTGCATCCCGAACCGAGGGTAATGATGACTGCGCAGGAAATGGTGCGTGTTGCGTCAGACCGCCTGTTCGATTATTTTGAAGCCGATTTCCATACCGATATAAGCAGGATATGCTATTATTTCTGGCTTACTGACGGCATTGAGGATTATTACTACTATTCAGGAGTTTTTACCCACACACCGACATACAACAGGACGGAATATTTCCAGTTTCCCTACGTTCACCGGAATGATATAGCCGTTGTGCCCGAATGGGCCAAAAGTGCGGTTCTGTATCAAATATTCCCTGACAGCTTTGCGACCGGCAGAAGATACATAAGCGGCAAAAAGAAATCGGTACCTGTAAATGGCGGTGACATGTCCCGTTCAGTCAATGGAGGAACTATCAGGGGGATAACCGAAAACGCTGATTACCTGGCCGATTTGGGTATAAACTGCATCTACCTTAATCCCATATTTACTGCTGAATCGTACCATAAATACGATACCATCGACTATTACTCGATAGACCCGTGCTTCGGGACGATGGAAGACTTCAGGGAGATGGTTAATACCTGCCACAAAAAGGGGATAAGGGTGATACTTGACGGGGTTTTCAATCACTGCGGCTGGAAATTCTTTGCTTTTAAAGACGTGCTGGAGAAGGGGGAAAAATCGAAATATAAGGACTGGTTCTATAAACTGAGCTTTCCCGTGGATACCGAGAAGCTGAACTATGCCGCATTTGCCTATGTCAGGAGCATGCCTAAACTTAACACCGGCAATCCCGAAGTAATCAGGTATTTCTGCGATGTCGGACGTTACTGGATAAGGGAGGCCGATATCGACGGCTGGCGCCTGGATGTGGCCAACGAGGTATGCCATGATTTCTGGAGAGCCTTCAGAAAAGCCGTGAAGGAAGAGAAACCTGATGCGTTTCTCATTGGGGAAATATGGGAGGATGCTGAGCAATGGCTTCAGGGTGACCAGTTTGACTCTGCAATGAACTACAGGTTCGTTGATATCTGCAAAGCTTTCTTCGCAAGCCATGACATCAGTGTCGATGATTTTGACAGCCTGCTCGGATATATGCTGATGCGCTATAAAAAACAGATAGCCTGGGTACAGATGAACATGCTGGACTCCCATGACGTGCCACGGTTCCTGCATTTCTGCGGCGGGGACGTCCGCCGTCTTAAACTTGCTGCCCTGTTCATGATGACATATGTGGGCATACCGTCCGTTTTTGCGGGGGATGAAAAGGCAATAACGGGCGCTACGGAAAAGGAATACAGAGCTCCGATGGTATGGACCGACAATCCGGTGAGTGCGGACCTCACAGAGTATTACAAAAAAATAATCTCCATAAGAAAGGAACATATCGGTATTTTTTCGGGCGATGTAAGAACGGTTTACAAAGACAACGTAAAAGGCATTTATGCTTTTTCGAGGTATAATGAGACCGATGAAGCGATAGTGGTTCTGAACAACAGCGATAAGGTGCAGAGCGTCAGATTCAGTCCGGAAAGGCCTTGCGATGCCGGATATTGCGATATACTGGCAGGTACGCCCGTGGTATGCGAATCAGGCACGATTGGCATAACGTTGCCGCCGCTGGGCGGAGCCGTTCTTATGAGGAGAGAGAAATGAAAGTCCGCCATAAAGGAATAACAAGGCGGATATCAATTTCAAAGGACATAACAGGAATTTCACGGATTGGTAAAAGAAATTATGCATGAAATTTTTCAGATTCTTATGCGGAATAGTTACAGGGGACGTTCGGCAAACATATATAAAGAAACGGAACCCGTCTTTGGCAGTTATTCTCGCATGGTTCCGACGTTTTGGTTTAGGCTGCATGTTATTGACAACAAAAATATGGCAATATATAATTCATGTCAATGCAAGCGGTTACACAGTTCAAAAATGTGGGGGAATGAGTGAATAAAATGAAAATTACGATAAACGATGTTGCAAAAACCGCAGGCGTATCTGCATCGACCGTTTCACGGGTTCTTGCCGACAGTCCTAAAATCAGTGAAAAAACAAAAAAACGGGTAAGAAAGGTAATTGAGGAGCTTAACTATCATCCAAACGCAATTGCACAGAGTCTTGCAAACCGGTCATCAAAAACTATAGGCCTTATTCTTAACGTGGAAGCCGAGACTCTGGTAAGGAACCCCTTCTTTATCCAGGCGATTACCGGAATCAGCGAATATGCGCAGGAAAAGGGCTATAATGTCATGTTTGCGTACAACAAAAGTGAAGAAGGGGATTTGGACATTGCAGTCCGTTATGTCAACAGCAGATGCGTCGACGGCATCGTCCTGTTTACATCAAGGACAAATGATAAATGTATCGATTTCCTCACAAAAAACAATTTTCCGTTTTCGGTCATAGGCCGTCCTGATCAGACCGAAGGGGTCCTCTGGGTGGACAATGACAACTTCCAGGCGACGTATCAGATAACCAATGCATTGATAATGAAGGGCCACAAAAAGATTGCGTTTATAGGAGGCCCCAAAGGACACAATGTATCTAACGACAGGTTTGAAGGATTCAAAACGGCCATGACGGTGCACGGATATGCCGTGGACGATAACATGACATTTCTCGAGGGGAGCTTTTCCGAGGAGTTTGGCAGTGAATGCATGATGAAAATCATTTCGGCTGCCCAAAAGGGTCAGGAGCTTCCGACGGCCATTGTTACCAGCGACGACATGCAGGCTCTGGGCGTGCTGAAGGCCATGAGAAAAAAGAATATTTCAAATATTGCGGTGACAGGCTTCAATAATATGCCCATAAGCCTTTACCAGAACGAAAGCTTTACTTCTGTCGATGTCAATGCCAGCAAGCTGGGCTTTTATGCTGCCAAACTTCTTATCGGAAAGATAGAGGGTGACGAAAATCTGCCGACCCATTATATCGTCCCGACGAAAATGGTGGAAGTAAAACCGTTTTATTGATTCCAGATTTATGCCTACTGGAGGTAAGCGATGAGCAGACTGATATCGGATTCCTGGAAGATAATACAGGATGGATTTTCTGCAGAAAGGAACCGGTTTTATGAAAGCATCATGTCCTCCGGCAACGGCAGAATGGGGCTGAGAGGAAACCATGAGGAAGATTACTCCGGAGATTCGCTGAAAGGCACCTACATTGCCGGCGTGTATTACCCTGACAAAACGCGTGTCGGATGGTGGAAGGTCGGATACCCTGAGTATTTCGCCAAAGTGCCGAATGCAGTTGACTTTATCGGCATCAGGGTCTCAATAAACAGCGAGAATCTGGATTTGGCAAAATGCAGATTCAAAAACTACAGACGCGAGCTGGACATGAAGGAAAGCGTGCTGAGAAGGCGTTTTATCTTCATCGGGAAAGACGGTTCGGAATACGAAATAAATGCCGAACGTTTCTTAAGCTATGCAGACAGGGATATTGCCGCAATAAAATATTCAGTAACCAGCCTTTCCGGCGAGGCGGAAGTTGAACTGACGCCCTTCCTTAACGGCGACGTAAGGAATGAGGACGCAAATTATAACGAGAAATTCTGGGAATATATATCGAGTGCAGCTGACGGTAACCTTTCCTATATCACTTCCAGAACGCTCAAAACCAATTTCAGCGTTACGGCCGCCTTCACATGGGAGATCTCCGGTGCCGAAGTCCTGGAAAATGATTCCGTGAATGAAAACGGCGGAGAATTCGTAGGAAACAGGATTAAGGCAAAAATCGGGAAGAACGGAACGGTTACATTAATAAAATATGTCTCGGTAATCAGCGACAGATATTATGATGCGGACAAACTTGCCGATATCGCGCGGGAAAAAGCAGAGGCGGCAAAAAAGGCAGGTTACACGGCTCTTTTTGAAGCTCACAGGGAAAAGTGGGAAAATATCTGGAACATGGGAGACATCACCATAAAGGGGGATGTCAGGGCCCAGCAGGGCATAAGGTTTAATATATACCAGCTTAACTGCACCTATTCGGGCGATGACCCAAGGCTCAACATCGGCCCCAAAGGGTTTACCGGCGAGAAATACGGCGGATGCACCTATTGGGATACTGAAGCCTTCTGCTTCTATTTCTACCTGGGAACGAGGGAACCGCAGATAGCAAGAAACCTGCTTGAATACCGCTATAACCATCTTGAGAAGGCAAAGGAAAATGCACGGAAGCTGGGAATGCGCGGCGCCCTGTATCCGATGGTGACCATGAACGGTGAGGAATGCCATAACGAATGGGAGATTACCTTTGAAGAAATACACAGGAACTGCGCAATTACCAACGCCATCAAGGTTTATACCGAATATACCGGCGACAGGTCATATCTTTATGAAAAGGGAATAGACGTTCTTGTCGAGACCTCCAGGTACTGGGTTTCCAGGGTGACATACAATCCTGCAAAAAAAGTATACATGATTCTTGGAGTCACAGGTCCCAACGAATATGAAAACAATGTGAACAACAACTGGTATACGAACCGCATGGTTAAATGGAGCCTGCAATATACCGTCGACACCCTGGAAGAAATGCGGAAAAATGCAGGAGAACTTTATGAGGCGGCCGTAAGGCGCCTCGGAGTGACAGAGGAGGAAGTGGAAACATTCAGGGATGTAAGCATGAACATGTATCTTCCCGAGGACAGGGAAAGAGGTATATTCATTCAGCAGGACGGCTTCCTTGACAAAGAGCTTGTTCCAGTCTCCGAACTTGAGCCTTCTAATCTTCCTCTAAACCAGAAATGGTCGTGGGACAGGATACTCAGATCCTGTTATATAAAACAGGCGGACGTACTCCAGGGACTATGGTTCCTTAATGAGGAATATTCGCTTGAGGAGAAGAAAAGGAACTTCGAGTTTTATGAGCCGCTGACCGTTCATGAATCATCGCTGTCCCCCTGCATACACGCAATCCTTGCTGCCGAGATTGGGTTTAAGGAAAAGGCCTATGAGTATTACCTGAGGACATCGAGGCTGGATTTGGACAACTACAATAACGATACGGATGACGGCCTTCACATTACTTCCATGGCAGGCACATGGATGAGCATAGTAAACGGTTTCGGAGGCATGAGAATCAGAAAGGGAGAACTTTATCTTGCGCCGTTTATACCTGAGCAGTGGGAAGAGTATTCATTCCGTCTGGTTTTCAGAGGGCGAATCATCAGAATAATCGTAAACAAGACCGGGACAACCATACAGCTTGAAAGGGGCGAGCCCCTGGACATTCTGCTTTTTGGACGGCGTATCAGGCTGCTGCCCGGAGATGACTATCATTATGTTTCAAACACGGCACAGTAATTCGGGGTACCGACTTTGCTGCAACTCAGTGGCTTTTCACCCTTCAGCAGGCCGGTTTCGGTTTGGCCGCTTATCCAGGACAAAAACGTGTAAGAAGTTGTATTTGCTCTCTGTATTTGCACCAATACACCTGAAATAAAAATTAAACATCAATGTTGACTTAATCTGGATATGGTGCTAACATAATAAATGCAACCGTTTGCACATACTATTTTTTGTGGCATTTTGACGTAAGCTGAAAAAACCTCTTTTCCAGATTTATAAAGGGGGAAGTACAATGAAAAAGCTATTGGCTCTCGTCTTAATCGCTGTTCTGGCGATTTCCACGGCAGCTTGCGGCAAATCATCAGGGACAACGGAAATCTATTTTCTCAACTTCAAACCCGAGATTGCAGAGGTTTATGACAAGATAGCAGCTGACTACGAAAAGGAAACCGGTGTTAAGGTCAGGGTAGTTACTGCTGCATCGGGCACTTACGAGACTACATTGAAATCTGAAATAGCAAAGGAAGACGCGCCGACAATATTTCAGATTAACGGTCCTGTGGGATTCCAGGAATGGAAGGACTACTGTGCGGACTTGAAAGACACCAGACTTTACAGCTATCTGTCCGACAAGAGCCTTGCAATAACCGAAGGCGACGGTGTATACGGTATTCCTTATGTGGTTGAAGGTTACGGTATTATCTACAACAACGCCATCATGGAGAAGTATTTTGCTCTGAGCGACAGAGCTGTTGCGATTTCTTCCGCCGAAGAGATAAAGAACTTCGACACGCTCAAGGCAGTTGCAGAAGACATGACCAGGCATAAGGACGAGCTTGGAATAGAAGGCGTGTTCGCGTCCACATCAATGAACCAGGGTGAGCAGTGGAGATGGCATACACATCTTGCCAACATGCCGTTCTACTATGAGTTCAGGGAAAACAAGGACTACGACAACCCGGTTCTGGCCGGACTGGCTGCCGATGAGGTCGAATTCAAGTACGCAGACAATTTCAAGAATATTTTCGACCTCTACATAGAAAATTCCTGCACGGCCAAGAGCCTGCTGGGAAGCAAATCAGTAAACGATTCAATGGCTGAATTCGCTCTCGGAAAGGTGGCCATGGTACAGAACGGCAACTGGGCATGGAGCCAGATTGCCGGTACGTCAGGAAACGTTGTAAAAGCTGAAGACATCAAGTTCCTGCCATTATACATCGGTATGCCGGGTGAAGAGAACCAGGGCCTATGCATAGGAACCGAGAACTACTTTGCCATTAACAGCAAGGTATCCAAAGAGAAGCAGGACGCATCTGTTGCATTTCTTGAATGGCTGTTCTCAAGCGAAAAGGGCAAGCAATACGTTGTTAACGAGCTGGGCTTCATTGCTCCGTTCAATACTTTCGAGGACGATGAAAAACCCACCGATCCTCTGGCAAGGGAAGTCCTGGCCTGGATGGAGAAAGACAATGTGACTTCCGTACCGTGGGTATTCTCTTCCTTCCCGAGCGAACAGTTCAAGACCGATTTCGGCGATGCACTCCTTGAGTACACCCAGGGTACGAAGACATGGGACGATGTGGTGAACGTTGTAAGGGAGTCCTGGAAAGCTGAGAAGGCTGCCAATAAGTAATTGAACTGCGGTTTGGGCTGCACTGCTCCGGGCCCCGCGGCCCGGGGCAGTGCTGGTGTTAAATGCGCCAATGGCCGGTATATATGCCTTCGGGGAGAGATTCTATGCAGAAGTCACTGGCAAAGTATTTTCTGATATTTGTGGGACCAACCCTGATAGCTTTCCTGATATCATTCCTCATACCCTTCATAATGGGTATTTACCTTTCATTTACTGAATTTACGACGGTAACTGATGCCGAATGGGTTGGCCTTGAAAACTATATAAAAGCATTTACGTCAGACAACGATTTTGTCAGCGCACTGTGGTTTACTGTAAGGTTTGCCGCGGTATCCGTTGTTACCATAAACTTTTTTGCTTTTATCATAGCGGTTGTTCTTACGCGGGGAATAAAGGGAACAAATTTCTTCCGTACCGTGTTTTTCATGCCTAACCTTATCGGCGGCATTGTTCTGGGTTATATCTGGCAGGTAATCATTAACGGATATCTGTACAAATATCAGGTCACCCTCACTTATGATGCAAAATACGGGTTCTGGGGCCTGGTCATCCTGATGAACTGGCAACTTATAGGATACATGATGATTATTTATATTGCGGGTCTACAGAACATCCCCGGTGAACTGATTGATGCCGCCAGGGTGGACGGAGCCGGCCCGCTGCAGATAGTCAGACACATAATTATTCCTTCGGTAATGCCTGCGATAACAATCTGCCTGTTCCTGACGCTGACAAATTCATTCAGGCTTTTCGACCAGAACCTGGCGCTGACGAACGGAGCACCGGCAAAGAAGACTGCAATGCTTGCACTGGATATATACAATACATTCTACGGCCGCAATAACTGGGAAGGAGTTGGTCAGGCGAAAGCGGTCATATTCTTTATTCTGGTCGGCATAATTGCATTTCTGCAGCTTAAGCTGACAAGGAGCAGGGAGGTTGAAGGATAATGACCCGCAGCAAAAAAATAGCTGATACCGTATTATTCGTTATAATGTGCGTATTGTCGGTGGTTTTTCTTGCTCCTTTGTTCATAGTCCTCATGAATTCATTCAAGGGCAATCTTTATATCGCTGATGCACCGTTTGCTTTCCCGACGAAAGAAACCTTCGTCTTTATGGACAATTATTTCAACGGCCTTTCTAAAACAGGTTTCTTAAAGTCATTCGGATGGTCTTTGTTTATTACCGTTTTTTCAGTGCTGGTAATAGTTTTGGGAACATCAATGAGCGCATGGTATATAACAAGGGTTAAAAACAAGCTGACTAAATTCCTTTATTACCTTTTCGCCTTTTCAATGATAGTGCCGTTTCAGATGGTAATGTTCACAATGTCGAAAATGGCCAACATACTTAATCTTGATAACCCTGTCGGGATAATAGTGATTTACCTTGGATTTGGTGCAGGTCTTTCTGTGTTTACCTTTTCAGGGTTTATCAAGACGATACCCGTTGATATTGAGGAAAGCGCCATGATAGACGGCTGCAAACCCCTGCAGACTTTCTTCAGGGTGGTATTTCCAATATTACGGCCCACAGCAATCTCTGTTGCGATACTTAATGCAATGTGGATATGGAACGACTATCTCTTGCCTTATCTGGTCATCGGTTCAAAATACAGGACAATACCAATTGCAATCCAGTACCTGAAGGGCGGCTATGGTTCCATAGATATGGGCGCCATGATGGCCATGCTTGTACTGGCGATAGTACCCATTGTCATATTCTATCTGGTGTGCCAGAAGTACATCATAAAAGGCGTCATCGAAGGGGCTATAAAGTTCTGAAGAGATATAAAAGGATAGGGGAGCGGAAGATATTCCGTCCCCCTTTTTCGTCCTTGATAATATGGACATTATCAGTAACTTCCAATCAGGAACCCGGTTTTTTATTCCGAATCCTTATCCCTTTTTAAAAGACGCCACAGCGTTGCGCGGCTGATGCCAAGGCTTTTAGCGGTTTTGGTGTGGTTTCCGCCATTGGCATCCAGCACAAGCTGAGCAATCTCCCTGTTGATTTCAGACAGGGGTCTTGAAATATTAAGAACTATTGATGACCGGGCGTTAGCGTCCATGTTCAGCATGAACAGTTCCTGTTTCAGTATTTCTTCGGTATCCCGCTCAGTTATCATATGACCTTCAGCGGTCGTAATAAGCCGTTCCACGACACGGTTTAACTGTATGTAGTTTTGCGGCCAGAGAAAGTTGCAAAGCATCTGCATTGCTTCCCGGGCTATTTTGGATACATGCTTGCCCGTCAGAAGATTGAAATGATTTATGTACATATAGACCAGTTGCTCGATAAGGCCTTTATTTTCTCTGAGTGGCGGGAGCAGCAGTGACTGGCATTCCAATCTGTTAAGAAACGCAGATGCTATGGCACCGGCGTTAGGAGTCAGCGTGGTTGAAACGGAAAGTATGGTGTAATTCTGCCTTGAAGCATATCCCGTTGCCAGAATGGTGACCAGTGTCTGCAGCTGTTCAGCTGAAAGGGCTTCGACATTTTTAATATACAATGTGTTGCCGATGTCAAACAAAGGTGAATCATGGCTGCTTATAAGATAGTTCCAGTCCTTTTCCTGTATAGACTGGCAATCGATTTCGATAAACGGATGGTTGCGCAGTTTCCCGTTAAGGTAGATCATCCTCGCCGCCTGGCCTTTTCCTGTACCCACTTCACCCATTATCAGCACCGGGCAGGGATTTTCCGCAAGTTTGCTGATAAACCGGCGCGTAGGCTGGTCAAAAACCACGAATCTGTACATTCCATGCAGATACTCTTCTTCCACCTGCCTGCGGTTGTCAAAACGAATCCCTATTCGTTTTGGATACATGAACTGTGTGGAGGCGGTAACATGAAATACTATGAATATACTGCCGGAAAATGAAATCCATCTGGTTTTTGCTCTGTAGTATGTATTTCTGAACTGAAATACAAGCTTGCTTTCTTTGCTTTCCACCTCGGGAATCCTGTCGCGCAGGTAGTCAAGAAGTTCCACCTTGCCGGGATCAAGAGTGGAGTAAATCAGTTTTCCATCCGGATCGAACACAACTGTTTCTCCGCTGTGCCCCTCCAGCAGGTCCTGCAAAAATTTGTTCTGCAACCTCAATGTCCTGTTTGCTTCGCAGATGGCCATGGCCTGCTGCATCGCAGCACGGATGCTTTCAGTGCCGGATGAGATAAGGAAACTGCTTAACCCCATTTTTCGCGCGGTGGTATGGCTTATCACATCGCATAGAAGGGCAGTATAGTTTTTGTACGCAATTGACTCAAGCACTGTTTTCGCTTCTTCGGCGGAAGCTATGGGATAAACGTCGAACTGAACCTGCAGTAACTCACGAAGTGCGCTTATTTCTTCAAAGATGTTATAAAAACCGACCATTGCAACGCGTCCGCTGTTTATATTTGCAAGCTTCAATGTATGCAGGATGTCATAACATGAAACGCCTATCTCAACGACAGGTATTGAAAAAGCCTGTCTAAGCCTTTTCGCAGTTCCACCCCTTGAGAAGATAAGATCAAAGTTCGACTGAAATGCGCTTTTTGCAACTTCCACTCCGCTGTCAAGGTCTCCGATATGAATCGAGAGGTCTATTGCAGGAAATTCCTTTGCCACCGTTTCCAGCAGTCCCGCCATACCTTCATAGGGAGCAATCGCAAGTGCCTTTATGACATCGTCCATCATTACACCCGCCAACATATGATTAATTATTAAACAGTTTCGAATCAAATTGTAACATATCAACAAAAATATTAAAAGAATTTTTATTAACTGTTTCATTATTAAATACCAAAACCGGTGCAAAGGCTTTTTTTATATTTCTGCCTCATGTTATGTTTGTTATGTAGAATAATTATTCTGGAAAGGAATCTGATTAATGATTAGACTGCTCATCATAGCCGACGACTTTACAGGAGCGCTGGATACGGCAGCACAGTTTTCGGACTTTGATATACGTATGAAGGTAACATTGTATGAAAATCTGACTGATGATGATTTTTACACTGACATCCTGGTGGTGGATACAGAAACCCGGCATATGTCCGGCAGTGATGCAAAACGAATCGTATCTGAGCTTGTATTCAGGGCTGTTTCCTTCGGGTTTGAATATATATTCAAAAAAACGGATTCGGTTTTGAGAGGAAATGTGGGAGCGGAGCTCGAAGCCGTGCTGAATGCCTGCGGACAGAAACGCCTGCATTTTGTTCCGGCTTATCCGCAAACCGGCAGGACAACGCTTAACGGAATCCAGTATGTAAACGGTGTTCCTATAGCTGAAAGTGAATTTCGCGACGACCCGGTCGACCCTGTTACAGAATCCTATATTCCCGGATTGCTGAAAAAGCAGACCTTCCTGCCCATAACATTAATCACTTCCGATACTCCTGTTCCGGAGAAGCCGGACAGTCTGTCAGATGGTATTCTGGTTTACGATGCAGACAGCCAGCAGCAGATGGAAAAGCTGGCAGATTACCTGATAAAACATGGAGAACGGCTTATGGCAGGTTGCGCCGGTATGGCCGGAACATTGCCTCTGGCTTTTGGTTTGCGGAAAAGGGAAAAAACGACTGTACCGGCTGATGAACCTGTTCTTGTGGTATGCGGCAGCACAAATCCCGTTTCGGTAAAACAATGCAAAGAGGCCGGCAAAGCCGGAATACCAAGGTTTTGCATACCGCCGGAAGCAAAGACTGACGATGAATGGCCCGACTCCCCCGATGCGGATGTTTTGCTCGAAAAAATAACCCGGGCCCTTGAAAACGAAAGAATGGCGATAGTTGACGTCAATTGCAACATACTTGATACAGCGGCCCTTGCAGGAAATAACGGCATTTCCGTCGAGACCCTCCTGACACGCATATGTTCAAACCTTGGAAGGCTGGTCAAGAGGCTTGTTGATAATGGTACGGATTGTCTGATCTTCATAATGGGAGGAGATTCACTGCTGGGCTTGGCAAGATGCATGAAAATGTCGGATTTGACGGTTCTGGGGCAGATAGCTCCAGGGGTAGTGTTTTCACGGTTTTCGTACCTTGGGGAAAACAGATTCCTCCTTTCAAAATCAGGATCATTCGGGGAGCCCGATCTTTTTCTTAGGGTTCGGAAGAACTTTTCGAAAGGAAGTTTGAATATTTAGCGCTTTGCATGAGGATGAGCCTGAATGTGTTTGTACATGCCGTGTACAGGCATTGTATTTGCAAACTATATTCATAAAGAGAAAGGGAGTGTTGTTAAGAAGAGCGATAAGACAAGTTTTTCCGATGAGACGGCCGTCGATTCATTAGCCAGTCAAGTTTTCCGTATTACCCCAAGCTTCTCTTCATGATGTTGATGCGCAAAACCATCAACCGGCATAAAACCTCAAGGAAAAGGAGTTTTCAGCTATGACTACCCAAATGATTATTACGTTAATCATCGTATTAATCATGATTGCAATGATCATCTCCGACAAGTTTGCGTTCGGGGCACCCCCGCTGATTGCATGCGTCTTGCTGGTACTTACTGGTGTAAGCACCATACAGGATGCGTTCGGAGGCTTTATCGACAGCAATGTCGTTATGATCGCATGCTTCATGGTGATATTGGGCGCATTCCAGAAGACGACCCTCATTGGGAAAATCAAGCAGGGAATGAACGCCATGACCACAAAGGGCGGCTTCAAGAACTATATCCTGATGCTGCTGGCAGTTCTGCTCTGTGCCAATCTCATAAGCGGAACAGGATTTTACGTACTGGTTCTTACCCTGGCGGCAACAATTCCATATAACAAAAAGCTTCCGGTCTCAAAAATCCTCATGCCGCTTGGTTTCGCAACAGCATACGGCGGGTTTATCCCGATAACCGCAGCCGTGATGACCGGTATTGCCGCAAGCGTGCTGGAAAGCTCAGGCTTTCCTCAGGCAAACGTTTCAATCCTGGATTATGCAGTAGTCAGGGGAGCCATGGCTCTGGCGTTCTTCATATGGGCTCTGATAGGCTACAGATTTTTGCCCGACCGACCGATTGCAAGTGACAGCAATCTGATTCAGAAAACGGACGACGAACAGGCTGAAACACTTCCCAGGTGGAAGGAGATTTGCATATACATAGCTCTGGGTGTTACGGTAATTGGCCTCATATTCCTGTCCCAACTGGGTGATGTGGGTTATATTATCCCCGCTGCCGCCGTAGTGTTCCTGTTTGTTACCGGATGCATCTCCTTCAAGGAGACCAGGGAAACACTTTCATCTCCCCTCATTCTCATGCTGGCAGGCGTAATCGGGGTTGCCAACACAATGTCTTCGTGTGGTCTTACCGCCCTGGTAGGAAATGCTGTGGCTAACGCATTGGGCAACAATGCAAGTCCGTTCATGATTGTCCTTCTGTTCTCTGCTCTGACCAGCATATTCGCATGCTTCACCGGAGCGAGCTTCGGTTCCCTGTTTATCTTTGCTCCAATAGCTATTTCAGCCTGCATGGCAATGGGATATGATCCGACCGGTGTAGCGGTGGCGCTTACCATGTCTGCATGGATAAACTGGTTCATGCCCATCGACGGTCTGCCGGCAATGATCATGGGACTTGGCAACTATAAGCTGACTGAAATCTGGAAGTTTTCCATACCGCTTTATATCGTTACTATCATTGTCATGTCGGCTGCCACAACACTGGTATTCCCCGTGTAACATGCAAGTTACCGCTGAAGTAGTATCTTATAAAAAGTTCCCATGGAATACAGACGCTATATTAAATAAACATAATGCAGCGAATGACCGGTAATCACGATAGGTCATTCGCTGCGTGACATATTTAGACTGAGCGCATAGCGGAGGAAAAGAGTAATGTTACAGTACAAACTTCAGATTCCCGGTAAAGTGTTCTCGGGGCATGACGCACTGATGAATCTGCCCGGGATACTTGAACAGAACCGGGTTGAACGCCCGGTTATAATAACCGACAAGGGTATCCGACGTGCCGGTCTGCTCGATATTGTACTTTCGAAAATCGTGGACATCGGTCTGTCTCCGGTAATCCTGGATGATTTGCCACCGGAACCCACCTACGGTCAGGTGCAGCTTCTGGTTGATGCCTGCAGACATGAGAAGGCCGACTTTATCATCGCTTTGGGCGGCGGAAGTGTAATGGATACCGCAAAGCTCGCAAGCATTCTGATTAACAACGCTTATTCGGTCAGGGATTTGCTTGAGGGCAAGGCTCAGGTAAGCAAGGGCTGCAGGACCCTGATGATTCCCACAACCGCCGGTACGGGAGCAGAGGCCACGCCGAACGCCATTGTTGCTGTTCCTGAAAAAGAACTGAAAGTCGGCATAGTAAACCCAGAAATGATTGCCGATTATGTAATCCTGGATGCCGGGATGATAAAAAACCTTCCAAGAAAAATTGCCGCAGCAACAGGACTTGACGCCCTTACCCACGCAGTCGAGTGCTTCACATCGAATAAGGCTAATCCTTTCAGCGATTTGTTTGCCCTGCAGGCGCTGGACATGATTCTGAACAACATAGAGAAAGCCTGTGACAATCCGGACGACATGGCGGCTAAGGAAAACATGATACTTGCAAGTTTCTATGCGGGCGTCGCAATTACAGCCAGCGGAACTACTGCTGTTCATGCACTGAGCTATCCTCTCGGCGGCAAGTATCACATTCCCCACGGCATTTCCAATGCCATCCTGCTTGTTCCGGTAATGCGTTTTAACGAACCCTGTTGCAGGAACCGGCTTGCGGAAGCCTATGACCGCTGCTGCAAAGAAAAAGAACGCCTTGTTTCAGTTGAAGAAAAGTCCGCATGGATGATACGGAGAATGGAGCAAATAGTCAGACATCTCGACATACCTTCCGATCTGAATGAATACGGTGTCACCGACAGGGACCTGGATGACCTGGTTAATGCAGGAATGCAGGTGACTCGTTTGCTGTCAAACAATATGCGTCCTGTAACGGCGGAGGATGCAAGGGCAATTTATAAGAAAATACTGTGAGGCGCAGACTATGTCAAGAAATCTGGAAGTAAAGGGAATCATTACTCCTGTTCTGACACCGATGAATCCGGATGAGACGGTCAACCTTGAAGTGCTGAAAGATCAGATAGACCGCCTGATAGAAAACGGCGTGGACGGTATCCTGTGCCTTGGTACCACAGGCGAAGGCTACATCCTCAGCGAACGGGAAAAAATCGACGTAATTGAAGCGACCGTGAATCATGTGGCCGGACGTGTGCCGGTCTACGCAGGGACCGGCTGCATATCCACAGCCGACACCATAAGGCTTAGCCGGAAGGCACAGGAACTGGGAGCCGACGCCCTTGCCGTCATTACACCGGGTTTTTCGTCAGCATCGCAGACCGAGCTGTATAACCATTATTCAGAAGTAGCTGAACATGTCGGCATCCCAATAATCCTATACAATATTCCGGTACGCACGGGCAATAATCTGATGCCCGAAACCGTTGCCCGGCTTGCCGCGGATGTTGACACAATTATAGGGATTAAGGATTCCAGCGGGAAATGGGACAATCTGAAGGACTATCTGGAAAAGACAAGGAACCTGAAAAAGAAGTTCTATGTCTTGTCAGGCAATGACTCTCTGATTCTGCGGTGCCTCATTCATGGGGGTACCGGCGGGTTTGCCGGCTGTTCAAATGTTTATCCTAATGTCCTTTCGTCCATATATGATTTGTTCATGGACGGGAAACTTGAAGAAGCGCAGGCCGCGCAGGAATCCATAGAGAGTTTCCGGGCAGTTTTTAAATTCGGCAATTCCAATACCATTATCAAAATGGCGGTAAACCTGTTGGGATATCCCGTAGGCCCCAGCAGGAGGCCGTTCAATTACATCAGCGAAGAAGGCATGCTTGCTTTGAAACGCGTGCTTATGGAAAACAAGGAAAAGGGAATGTGCTGACAGGAGAGAAGGAGATCAAATGGGAAAAAGGCCTGTTTTAGGAATCACTATGGGAGATCCTTTCGGGACCGGCCCTGAACTGACGGTCCGTGCTCTGGCTAATCCGGCGGTGTTTGAGCGTTGCCGGCCCTTTGTCATAGGAGATATGAGCAGCATGGATCATGCCCTTAAGATATTGAAAAAAGTGAGCGGCATCGACCTGAAACTCAACAGAATAGAGAGGATATCTGAAGCCAGGTTCAGTTATGGAACCATTGATGTACTGGACATGGGACTTGTGCCGGCCGACAGGATTCCAGACACGCTGAACGGTGAAAAGCCCATGCCTTATAACGTCGGTGCCTGCCCTCTCGGAGGGGAGGCAGCCTTTCAGTATGTCAGAAAGGCTATCTATCTGGCCCTGGGAAATGAGATTGACGCCGTTGTGACCAATGCCATAAGCAAGGAAGCCATAAACATGGCAGGCCATCATTATCCCGGACACACCGAGATATTTGCAAAGTTTACCGGAACGGACAAGTATTCGATGATGCTCGCACATGATAACCTGCGTGTGGTTCATGTTTCAACCCATGTTTCTCTGAGGGAGGCATGCGACCTTGTGAAGAAAGACAGGGTCCTTGACTGTATCCGTATTGCCCATCAGGCCTGCAGGTCCATCGGCATAAAAAATCCCAAAATCGGTGTTGCAGGGCTGAACCCCCACTGTGGAGAGAACGGGCTGTTCGGCAGAGAAGAAATAGAGGAAATCCAGCCCGCCATCGATGAGGCCGTTTCCGAGGGCATAAACATACCGGACATGAAACCCGTCTCGCCCGACACGATATTTTCAAAAGCCCTGGGCGGATGGTATGACATAGTGGTTGCCATGTACCATGACCAGGGGCATATCCCGCTGAAACTAAAAGGTTTCGTGTACAACCGCGAGGAAAAACACTGGGAAGCGGTGGCGGGAGTCAATGTCACCCTTGGACTTCCGATCATCCGGGTATCAGTGGATCATGGAACCGGCTATGACATTGCAGGAACCGGACAGGCTGTCGAACTGAGCCTGCTGAATGCCATAGATTATGCGATTCTTATGGCAAACAACAGAAACATGTAAAGGAGGATTCAACTATGGCTGCGAACAAAACCTTTAAACCACCCTGCCCGCCCGAGATAAAACCGCGCTATGAGGATATCGTCTTTGCGGAAACGACCAAGGACAACGGTGAGCCTTTTCAGCTTAAGATGGATATTTACCAGTCGCCCGATCAGAATGAAAAGGGCCCCTGCATTGTTTATTTCTTCGGAGGCGGATGGATGTGGGGAGACTACAAGCAGCAGAACAACAAGGCTGTCTACTGCAGGGACCTGGTAAGGCTTACTAAACTGGGTTATACCGTCGTATCTCCCGCATACCGTTTGGGAAGCGAAGCGGCGTTTCCTGCATGCATCCATGACTGCAAGGCAGCAATACGATTTTTGAAGGCAAATGCGGACAAGTTTAACATTGACCCTGAGCGTATAGGCGTGCTTGGGAACTCTTCGGGAGCCCACCTGGCGGCAATGGTTGCCCTTTCTGCTGGCAATCCTGAAATAGAGGGAGATGTCGGGGGAAACCTTGAATATTCCAGCTCGGTAAAAGCCGCCGTACTTTTCTATGCGCCTACCGATCTGCCGCTTATCATTCAGCGCACCTATGAAAAAATTCTGGCTAAGAAGGCCGAAAAGAAGGATTATACCGGAACGGAAATTGAAAATGTAGCCAGGGAAGAAACAAGTGTATTGGCGGTTGCCCTTGGTTACATCGCCGCGGGCTATACCGATGAGTACATTGGAAATGTCCTCGTGGAGAACAGGACGGATGATCCCGCATGGAAATACATAGAGCTTGCAAGGAAATGCAGCCCGATAAACTATGTGAGTTCAGAATGCCCGCCCATGCTCCTGCTCCATGGCGGTCAGGACATCGTGGTTGACAGGGAACAGTCTACGAATCTGTACCTGGCGCTGGAAGCGGCCGGTGCCGATGTACAATATGTTATAAGCGCCCGGTATGGCCACGGCCCCACATTGGGCCAGGACGCCGACCAGATGGCCTATAGGTTCCTTATGAACCGGCTGTAAAAGGAACTGAAAAGGGGATGAGCTTATGGACTATCCCGTATTGACCGGATTGACTCCGGACGGGACTATCTATCGCAATGAGCAGATGGGCACCGTTGAAGCGATGATTCCGCCAGGAAACTTCAGGACCGCCCACGCTCCCGCGCTGCTTGAGCTGCCGGACGGAGATATGCTTTGCGTATGGTTTGCCGGCTCTTTTGAGGGAAACGGCGACATCAGCATTGTCTGCGCCCGCCTGCCGAAGGGAGCGAAAAAATGGGAACCTCCTGTCCAGGTATCGAATGACCCGACCCGAAGTGAACAGAACCCATCGCTCTTTCTGGCACCTAACGGCGAAGTGTGGCTTATTTATACAGCGCAGCTTGTAAGGGTTCCGGGAAAGGACAATATGCAGTTTACATCCATTATACGCAGGCAGAGGAGCCGGGACGGGGGAAGAACCTGGACCGAAGCCGATACGATGTTTGACGAGCAGGGAAGTTTCTGCCGGCAGCCAATACAAATCCTGTCCAACGGGCGCTGGATATTCAGCAACTGGCTGTGTTCGGACAGCGAAAAAGGACTTTTTGAAGACCCGACTGTATTCCGGATATCCGATGATTCGGGAGATACGTGGAAGACAGTTTATATGCCCAACAGTGCAGGCAGGGTCCATGCAAATGTCGTAGAGCTCGAGCCGGGACATCTTGTGGCGTTTATGCGAAGCCGCATGGCCGATGCGATTTATCGCAGCGAATCATGGGATTACGGCGACAGCTGGACAGAGCCTCAGCCGACCTTGCTTCCAAACAACAATTCAAGCATCAGCGCAATTAAACTTGCCAGCGGAAGAATTGCGATTGCGTATAACCCGACAAAGGCTCCGGTGGTGCAGAAAGACAGGGCGGCCTGGCCTGGCCTAAGGTGTCCTGTGGCTGTGGCATTATCGGAGGACGGCGGGCTTACCTGGCCGTTGATAAGGCATATGGAACTCGGAGAAGGTTTCGTAGGTGCCGAAAACAGCACCAACAACAGACAGTATGAGTATCCATGCCTTATCCAGGCGTCCGACGGAATGCTGCACCTTGCCTTTGCCTACCGTAACCGACAGGGCATCAAATGGATGACATTTTCCGAGCAGGATGTTATAGGTTCCAGACGTGAAGTTATGGGGTATTATAATCCAACATCGGGGAAAGTACAGTAATAGAGGTATAGTAAAGCGGAGAGGTACAGTAAAACAGGACATGCTGGGGTTCTTAACCTGGACCCCGGCTTTTTTATTATAGGTATGGCAGATTTAGTAGATACATTTAATGCTCATAATTACCAAATCGCCCTTCGTTAGAGCAAATTAACTACCACAATAGAAATGGTTTTCCTGGAATTGGTTATATACCTTTTAGAGTAATAGTATGCCTTAGATATTGAATAATATGTAATATAATAATATAATTTGTAGAGAAATGTAACATGCGGGGTGGTACGATGTCATTTATAACAAGGGATATCACTCCCGAGCATTACGATTTACTCATGGGTGCCCTTCTTCATGATATAGGTAAGTTTTACATGAGGACAGATGATAGTACTGTACGGGCATATATAAAGAATAGACATGGGTCAGCTGCCCATCAGTTTTGGGGTGATTATTTTCTGACAACGCAATCAAAAAATATAGGTGGAAGGATACAAAATATTGTTAAAAACCATAACGGTCCTTCAGGAAATGATATCTGCGAAATGATTGTTTCAATTGCCGATAGACTCTCTGCAGGTGATCGTGAGCAGCATAAGACAAAAGAGGATAAAGAAATCAGCAGCAGTGTAATGCAGTTAATCTCAGTTTTTTGTGATATCAACCTTAATAAACAAAATAAAAAATTTGAAGAAACCTATTATAAAAGGCCTATAAAAAGAGACGTCCTGCATTATGCTGAAAAGGAAACGAGCCCTCGAATTAAGGAAGAATATGAGAAGCTGTTTGAGAGTTTAAAAGAGGCATTCAATAAAATTTATTCTGAATATGGAGAAGATAAATTTCTGTTTGCCCATTACTTGTACCATTTAATTGAAAACTATACGTTCAATATACCATCAGCATATTACTACAACCGTCCAACTATATCATTATGGGCACATCTTAAAACAACAGCCGCGATTGCCCTGGCACTTTACAACCAATTGAAAGTCGAATACCCCGGCGAAGGTGAATCAGAAAACAGAATTAAAAGGCAGCTGGAAACCATAATCAACAAGCTTAATGATTCTTCGACGATTACAGAAAATGAATTCCCGTATTTTACCCTAATAAAAGGTGATATATCAGGAATTCAGGACTTCGTTTATGACACCGATATGGACGGGGCATCAAATGCCTTGAAGGGTAAATCATTCTACATTTCATTCTTGATGGAAACAATTGCAAAATTTATCATTGCAAAAGAGAATTTATCCACTGCAAACATATTGATGTGCGGCGGTGGGCATTTCTATATACTGGCGCCCAGAGAAACAATGAGCAGAATCCAGGATTATCAGAGATATATAGATCAGGTAATGTTCAGCGCACATGGAGCAAAGCTGTCTGTGCTTTTGGCCTGTGTTCCGGTAAACATTTATGATTTCATTTCCAGAGATAAAAACAATAATACCGACAACGAGGGCCGCGAACGGTCAAACAATATATCCATCAAATTTAGGGATGTTTCATCAGCCATTCAGGCAAAGAAAACCCAAAAATACCGTGAATTGATTAATCAAAGAGGGATAAGCTTTTTCGAACCCGAAGAAGATTACGCTGACAAATGCCCAAGGTGTTCAAGAGAGAAAGTGATCAAAGACGGTAATAGCATATGCATGTTTTGTAACAGCTTTATACGGCTCGGAAAGGAACTTGCCAAAAAGGATTACCTTTGCAGCAGCTTTGATGGTATATCCGGCATTAAGATTGATGAAGAGTCAAAGAAAGACATTAGAATTCGGGATGTATTTGACGTATTTGCATACTTTGGCCGAAATATAGATTTTGTCAACGAAACAGGTTCCAAACGGGACAATGCGGGAAGAGTATTCTATACCCTTAAGAGGAAGAATGACGATTCCGTTTATCCCGTGTTAACCATTTCAACTAGTGTTCCTGTTGAAGAAGATGAACACGGCGAAAAGTCCATTAAGGAAATAGCGGACATTGCAGAAGCTTCAGAAGGAGTCGATGCATGGGCAGTGTTGAGAGGCGATGTGGATAACCTGGGTAAAGTATTCACTGACGGACTTGGTAAGAACCCGCCGTTTTCAAAGGTCATTACACTGTCAGAAGAATTCTCGGTATTCTTCTCTTTGTATCTTGACCAGATAATTAGCAAAAATCCAAAATGGCGGGAAAACATAATTGTGTTATATTCCGGCGGTGATGATTTCTGTCTCATCGGGCCATGGAGTGAAATACCTAAAGTTGCTTATGAAATCAGGCAGGCCTTTACAAAATACACCCATGGCAATCCTTCGCTGTCCATATCTATGGGATTTGAAATTGCTCCTGACATAAAATATCCGGTTTACAGGGTGGCGCTCTCAAGCGGTGAAAATCTTGAGAAGGCAAAATCCCATGTACACAGCGATGGTTCTGTAAAAAACAGCCTTGCATTTTCAGAACACATAGTTGAATGGAATGATTACCCGGGCCTCGAAGAAATCAAGAATAAAATGGTCGGCCTAATTGAAAGGGATAATGTATCGAGGGCTCTTCTCAATATTATCTACAATGTCTGCAACCTGAAAGAGGTCGCTGATAAGCAGAATGAAATTTTTAAATCATGGAGATTTTTCTATGCGATGAAGAGGCTGATGGAAAGAAGCAAGAATGAAACAGCAGCCAAATTAAAAGAAATAGAGGATTCAATGATCGATAGGGAAAGCAATACATTGTATAAACATGCTTACCTCGCCGCTAGGTGGAGTGAGCTTGAAATAAGGGATTAAAAAGGAGGAGGGAAGAAATTATGCGGCAGCAAACTGCTTCTTACAAGCAGCAATCTGAAAAAAATGATATTATCATGAAAATCCCAACCGCTATAGAAGAGGGAAAAGACAAGGGCGGAAAAGAGTTGATAGAGATTGCTGACAAAACAGGCCAGTTGTTAATGAAAAACGGCGTAACAGTAACTCAACTACGCAAAATATACAACGAAGTAAGAAATATTGATACGTGCGATGATAATTGTTTCTTCAAGACTAATATGTTTAAGGCAAAAATGGCATATGCCGCAGGGAGATTCGAAGGGCTTAGGGATTTTTACGATATAGTGGCTAATTTCATTGATTATATCAACGGCGATAAAGAGAGGCTTAACAGATTCAAGCAATACTTCGAGGCTGTTGTTGCCTATAACAGGTATTACTCTAGAAAAGAATAGGGGGTAAATCGGTATGATCAACACTTTCGATATAAAAAGCGATGTCAAATTCAAAGGAAAGTACATTATTAAATGTGAGTTGGAGCTGCTGAGCGGATTACATATCGGAAAAGGTCAGAACAGCCTTGAAATTGGCGGCGTAGACAACTCAGTTGTAAAGGATGCATACGGTAAACCCTACATACCCGGCAGCAGTTTGAAGGGGAAAATGCGTTCCCTGATGGAGTTTGCCGAAGATAAAATTACTGCTGACAATCTGATTATCACGGTAGGGGATAGAAGCAAGATTGACAGAAAACGCATGCACATGTGCGGCGATCCTGAATGTATGGTATGTAACCTTTTCGGAAGAAATCACGGCGAACATAAGACCGAGAGCGGCAGTGAGCCTACAAAAAGTTTTGATAATGCCGTAATTCCCACGCGCCTGATCGTCAGGGATGCTTACTTGATTGAATCGTCAATAACAGAGCAGATGAAGGATTATCTTGATCTTGAATGGACAGAGGTAAAATTTGAAAATAATTTGGACAGAATTACATCTAGGGCAAATCCAAGACAGAATGAAAGAGTGCCAGCGGGAGCAAAATTCAAATGTGAGTTTGTCTTGAATGTATTTGATAATGATGGTGACAGATATCTTAAAAAAATCCTGAAAGCCATGCAGCTTCTTGAAGATGATTATCTTGGCGGACAAGGTACAAGAGGTTACGGGAAGGTTAAGTTCAACAATATTACAATAACTTTCAGGGGCAAGGAATACTATACGTCTGAAACAACTGCAGATAAAAAATTGGTGTGTGATAAAGCTGAGAACCTGACCGATGCTATAAATATAATAAATAACAAAAATGCTTAATACAGGGGGCCTTGTAAATGCAGAACTATAAGCTCTACAGGATTATCCTGAAACCCACAAGCCCTCTTCATATTGGAACCAAAGAAGGCATATACAATACCACTGAGCAGCTCATTCATTCCGATACCTTGTTCAGCGGCATAATTAACTGCTATTCCATGCTGTTCGGCAGAAAAGAGACTGAAAACCTGATGGATGGTTTTTGGCAGGATGACGTCCCATTCAGGATTTCATCTGCCATGCCTTACTGGAATGGTAGCTATTTTGTTTATAAACCTTTATCGCTGAATCTTGCAGAAAAACTCCAGATTGAAGATTACAAAGATGTAAAGAAGATAAGATTCATCCCGGAAGAAACACTGGTGGGCGGCTTTGAAGCGGGTAAATATCAAATCACGGGTCAATTTGTTGTGCCAACTGATAAAATCCCGGATGAAACTTTAGGGTGTTTTGCCAATAGGGAAACTGCACGGATTACAGTGGACAGGGTTACACATGCAACAAATATATTCTATTTTTCCGAGTGTGTATACGGAAATGACGCGGCTCTGTGGTTCTATCTGAAGGTATCGGAAGAAGTCAGCGGGAGGGTTTTGTCTGCAATAAGGCTTTTGTGTGATGAAGGTATCGGAGGGGAGCGCTCAATCGGACTCGGAGCCTTTGAGTCTGAAAATCGGGATGCAAAGGAAACAAGCTGCACAAACTGCTCAGGCTTTGTAAATGTATCTGTTTATTCACCCAAAACTCAAAAAGAATTGGACGCTTTGATTGATTATGAGCTTGCAGAACGTGCCGGATACATATACAGTGTTTTCGGGAATAAAAACACCAAGAGAAAGAAGATCAGGGTACTGCTGGAAGGTTCCACATTCAGCCGTGCAGTGGATGGACGGGTTTTGGATGTAACGCCGGAAGGCTTTGCATCACACAGGGTTGCAAGATACGCCCTTTCCTATTTGTTGCCCTATAAGGTTTGAGAGGTGACTTGATGAAATGAAAGGCAGGCTTGAAATAGAGTTAATAACTCCGCTTTTCATTGGAAATGGCGAGAAGTATTCACCTGTTGAATATGTTTTGGACAGGGGAACTTTTAATCCCATTAATATGGAAAAGTTCTTGGAGGATAACCTGTACCGAAAATCCATTTATTCCAATCTCCTTGACGGGATGAGCAAAGGCAGCATCGATTTCCTCAAACTTTGCAGAGAAAATAGAATAGATTATAAAAAATATGTCAGGTTTACATTAAGTTCTCCTGATTTAAAGAAACCTCAGGAAGTCATTAGGTACATAAAAAGCGGAGGTAAGGTTTATATACCAGGCAGTTCGATAAAAGGTGCACTGAGAAGTACACTCACCAAGTATGCCGTAAATTCCGAATCTGACCTGAAGCTTTTTACCAAAACCATAATGAATTCGCAGACCGGCGCAAGCAATTCCCGGGATGACTCGAGCGGCAACAAACATTCAAGCAAAACTTCGGCAAAAACGCTGGATGATGAGGGTGACGGCAAAATTTTCGGCATTACGTATAATTCACCCTTCCGCCTTGTTTCAATATCTGATTCAGAGATGAAAGCCCCTGATGTTCTTAAAATCTATGACATTAAAATATTGAATGTATGCAACGGCAGGATTAAATGGTTCAACCGGCCCGGCAATAATGTCGATTATCCGGAAGATGCAAGATCTTTCTTTATGGAAGGCATAGCGGAGGAAAATTCATTCTCATCAGTCATGTCAGTTAACGAAGCTTCTTCCTATATTATTAGTGAATCAGGCATAAAAAATGCAGGTATAGTCTTTAATTTCGTTTCTGAAATAAACGAGGAGATCAAAAAATACATAAGCAGTGAGTATGATTTCTTCAGGAAATTCAGCAACAGTCGCGATCTCAAAGCCGTCATTGATTTTTACGGCGGCCTGCTGGACAAGGCTGAGAAACTTGAGGAAAATGAGTTCCTGCTCCAGGTAGGCTTCGGTACTGGAATGCTTTCAAAAACGATTATTCAATACCTCGATGATGACATGAAATCAAAAATTGCTCAAATATCCAGGCACAGGCATTATGACAAAATGTATCCCAAGACAAGGAGGATAGTTTTTGAAAACGGAAAGGCAAAGTGCGTGCCTGGATGGATTAAATGCAGATTATTGACTGCATAATAAATGAAATCTGTTATAAATACGAAAGAATTATGGACATGAGGCTTAAAATAACTTTAAAAGTATGTGCCAATGATGTTTTTTTATATGAAGGATATCAGGAACATATCCTCTTATATTTTCAAGGATTATTTAATAATAGTCATTTGAGTATAACGGATTTTTTATCTCCCAGAAAAATAAAAACGGACAAAGGAATATGGCTTATCGATAAAGCAAACATTATAATTTGTTCTCCTTTCTTAGGCAGTTTTTTAAAGCAAATTTTATACTTGCCGGGGAAACATCTTGAAATTCAGGGAAACATGCTTGTCATTGACAATGTAAGGCTTTACAGACAGGAAACACTTTATAAAGGCATTCTTTTGTCCGGAGTATTTTCACATAAAGACGGCGTCTTCTTGGAATACGAAAAGTCTCCTGAAATGTTTTCCGAATATCTGAGGCTCAATCTGATTGAGGTATATAAAACTGTCAACAAAAAAGAGCCTGATGACAAGCGTTTCTTTATTGGCCTTAACGGAGGCTGCCGGAAGCAGTATATTCTCGGCATACCCATGTATGAAGGGATTTATGAAATTTTCGGTTCTCCTGAGCTTTGCAGCATTTTTAACGAATGTTTTGTAACGGGAAAAATTGGAACCAAATCACAACAGGCAAGGAATGATTAATATTTTAAATGAAGTCTGAAGGGGGTTGAAGGTTATGGCGAAAAAATTGATGGCTATTTTGGGGGCAAATCCATATAGTGAAACAACATATGAAATTGATTTACCGGGTAAGGGAAAAGAATTATACGCAGGTTGCTATTCAACCGCCGCTATAGCCAAGGTACTGTTCGGTAACGCACGTGAAAACGATGATTGTTATGTGGTGGTATTTTTGACCAATGGAGCCCGGGAAAACAACTGGAGAGAAGGTGATTTGAATAAGGGCTTAAAATACGAGTTATCTAAAGTGGTTCCTCAACTGGATAAAAGTCAAAGAATCAAACCAGTATCGATTAACGAGGGGAAAAGCGTGCAGGAGCTCTGGTCCATCGTAAACACACTGCTCGGAGAAATAGATGACGGAGATGAAGTTTATTTGGATATAACAACGGGTTTCAGGTCCATTCCGTTGCTTTCCTTGCTGGTAATAAACTATGCAAGGATTTTAAAAAGCGGAGTAAAGATAAAAGGTATTTATTACGGAGCTTTTGAAGCGAGGGATAAATCTACCGAACATACGCCTGTCTTTGATTTATGGCCGATGATCGAAGTTGCTGACTGGTCATATGCTATACATAGTTTCTTTAAACATGGAAGTGCAAATGAAATTAGTGATTTGATTGAACGTGCAAAAGATAATAAAGTTGAAGGACCAGGATGGTATTTTTCCGAATTAGGAAATCTACTTCAAAAATTTAGCAACAATATTCAGATGACGAGGGGTTATGACTTAATTTTCGAATATGATTATGCTAATTTGAAAAGGTGTATAGATAAAGTTAAACACGAAAACGATAAATACAACTATCCTGTTGTGAAAGGCTTGATTGATAGAGTAGATAAGATTATTAGTAATTACAACGATAATAATATTGCAAACGGTTTCTTAGCTGTAAAATGGTGTATTGAGCACGATTTGATTCACCAGGGATTCATTCTGCTTTTGGAGTCTGTAATCACTTGCCTTTTTTCAATGACAGGATTAAATGAAAAAAAGTATATCAATAATTACAGTTTAAGAGATATTTTCAAAAAGGCACTAGAATATAAATATGATTCTAAAGCACAGAATTACAGGATACTCACTCCTAAATCATTAAAAAAAGCAAAAATCATAGATAAATTATATAATTTATGGCTTGATTTGGAACATAAAGTTGAATCAAGTGACTGTATTAAGAAGTTAATCAATAAAGTTGAAGAAACATTAATATTTAATTATGGTAATGAAGCAATTAATGATGATTATGTGCATAAATTTATAAATGAAATTAGAAAAGAAAATTTATCTAAGTATATGAATGCAGTAGACGTTGAATCCTTTATTAGTTTTATCAATAAATGCATGACAGGTTTTTCAAAAATTAATACATTGGATATAAAATATTCCTGCCTAATGCAGGAACTTAGAAAAGTAAGAAACAATCTTGCGCATGGCGGTTTTAATGACAGGGAAATATCTGAAATAATTGAATTCAGAAAGAGATGGAATCCGAACAGTGACCTTCTCAATAAAGATATAAGTAAGATATCATTTATCGATATTCTAAAAGATATTTGCGACAACATGGAGGATATAGTGGAATATGCCCGCTGACAATCAGAAGAAAAACAAGGTTTTCATAAACTTCAGCAACCATCCGAGTACGAACTGGTCTAGGGAGCAAATTGCTGAAGCATTAAAATATGGTGAAATAATAGATATACCCTTTCCTGATGTTGACCCCCGAATGGGCTCAGAAGAGGTTTCCCGTCTCGCCCGCAGGTATGCCGAAAAAATCATGGAGTATAATCCTTCGGCTGTCATGTGCCAGGGTGAAATGACATTGAGCTTCAAGGTGGTTGAACTGCTCAAATCGAAAGGCATATTGGTACTTGCCGCTTGCAGCGCAAGAGAAATGTTCTGCGAGACATCTGCAGACGGCTCAGTGATGAAAACCCAAAAATTCAGGTTTGTCCGCTTTAGAAGTTACTGATTAAGCATAGCCGGTCTATAATCTCAAATTTTTGGCTTGTCTGTATACATCAGGCAGATGATCGCATAGTCATCTGCCTGATTTGTTATATATAGAGTTCAACCTTTTTCTTCATTCAAGTTCTAGGTAACCTACACCGTCCCGCACCATATTCTTTATATTAGCCTTGTGTTTAAGGATATGAGGGAGTCATAAAAAGCTGCAACACAGGGACGCCTGATTTCATTAATTGATGGGTGAAAATGTATGACAGTCATCGAGGAAAAATACGTGTGGCGGAATACGAATTTCGGTTCAAATCCAAACCCGGATACAATTGTGATACATCATGCGCTGGCGCCGTCATGCACGGCCCAGGATATCCACCGCTGGCATCTGGAAAGGGGCTGGCTGGGGATTGCCTATCATTATTTCATACGCAAGAACGGGACTGTCTACCGCGGACGACCGGAACAGTACAGGGGCGGTTCGCTTCTGGGAGATGAGAACATTAATGTGATAAGCATATGCCTGGAAGGATGCTATACCGACTATGGGAATCTAACTGAAAAGAATGTGCCTGAGGCCCAGATGAAGGCGCTCCATGAACTTTGCGACGATATCTGTTCAAGGCACAGGATTGTTGCATTTAAAAGGCATGCCGACTATCCCTCTGCCCAGGGAAAGGACTGCCCGGGCAAGTATTTTCCGTGGAATGAATTCGTTGCTGAAAGGAGAATCAGGATGGTAAGCGAGGAATGGAAAAACAAAGCCGTGGAATTCGTACGCAGGTTCCAGAGGGAAACCGGCCTTGTGGAGGACGGGAAGGCCGGAACCAACACCAATGCCAAGCTGGATGAGATACTGAAAAAGCTAAAAGAGGCACAAAACAGCGATGCGCAGGCCATCAGAAAGGCATGGAACGATTTTCTGAACGCAATAAATAAGTAGGGATTGATTTTTTTCCAGACTGTAGTATAATAACATCTAATTACATAAGAAACAAAGGGGAGCTTGCGTAAAGCAGGCTGAGAGTAAGCTGTTTGCTTAGACCCTTCGAACCTGATGTGGGTAATGCCAACGCAGGGAAATATTGCATTGTTGTTGATTTTCAATGCATATGTGCTGCTGTTGGCATGTATGCATTTTTTATTTGCAGGGAAATTTCTGAGATAAACAAAAGGAAGGTGGGAGCATGCTGGGAAACTGCCTTGAAAACGTGCGCCGGAATAAGCCGCTGATTCACAACATAACAAACTACGTCACGGTAAACGACGTTGCGAACGTGCTTCTTGCCTTGGGTGCAAGTCCCATAATGGCAGACGACCCGGACGAAGCTGAAGAGATAACCTCAATCTGTAGCGGGCTCACAATAAACATAGGAACACTGAATAAAAATACCATACCGTCCATGTTCCTTGCCGGCAAGGCGGCAAACAGGCTCGGCCGCAAGGTGGTACTCGATCCTGTCGGGGCAGGCGCCAGCAGGCTCCGTACTGATACCGCAATAAGGCTCATGAAGGAGCTGAAGCTTGATGCCATACGGGGAAACATGTCCGAAATAAAGACACTGGCTCTTGGAAACGGCAGGACAAAAGGTGTTGACGCCGATGTGGCCGATGCAGTTACCGAGGAAAATCTTAGCGAGTCGGTGTCATTCGTAAAGGATTTTGCAAAAAGGACAGGATGCATCATTGCCGTTACCGGAGCGATTGACCTTGTTTCAGACGGTGACAGGTGCTATGTCATAAGAAACGGCAGGGCAGAGATGGAAAGAATTACGGGGACAGGCTGCCAGCTTTCCTCGATGGTTACGGCATTCCTGGCGGCAAATCCGGGTAACATGCTGGAAGCTGCAGCTGCCGCGGTATGCACTATGGGCCTTGCGGGAGAAATAGGGTGGCAAAGGATGCAGCCCGGTGAGGGAAACTCATCCTACCGCAACAGGATTATTGACGCTGTCTGCAATATGGACGGAAAAACTCTGGAAGAAGGCGCAAGATATGAAATTAGATAGGAAGGACCTTTTGCTGTACGCAGTTACCGACCGCTCCTGGCTTGGCGGAGATACACTTGCAAGTGCTGTTGAAAAAGCCCTGAAGGGCGGGGCCACATTTGTTCAGCTTAGGGAAAAGGAACTTGAGTATGAGAAGTTCCTTAAAGAGGCAAAAGAGATAAAAATGCTGTGCAGAAGACACCGCGTACCTTTCGTTATAGACGACAATGTGGATATAGCGCTTGCCGTGGATGCCGACGGCGTTCATGTGGGTCAGCATGATATGGAGGCCGGAAATGCAAGAAAGCTTATAGGAAACGACAGAATCCTCGGTGTGTCTGTCCAGACCGTAGAGCAGGCGATTTTGGCTGAAAGAAAGGGTGCCGATTACCTGGGAGTGGGAGCGGTGTTCCCGACAGGTTCCAAGGCGGACGCTGAGAATGTGAGCATTGAAACCCTGAAGGAAATCTGCAGAGCCGTAAGCATTCCCGTGGTAGCCATAGGTGGCATAAACAGGGACAATGTAATGAAGCTTTCGGGAACTGGAATATGCGGCATTGCCGTAATAAGTGCAATATTCGCGCAGCCCGACATCGAAAGGGCCGCGTCTGAACTTAAAAAACTTGTGCTGAAGATGGTGAAGCCATGATAAAAGGTGCGATTTTCGACCTGGACGGCACGCTGCTGGATTCAATGCATGCCTGGAACAGGGCCCCCCGAAGCTGCCTGGAAAGCCTCGGAATAAAGGCGGAACCCGGCCTGGAAAGGGTCCTGTTCACCATGAGCATGACCGAAGGGGCGGAGTTTTTGAAAAAGAGATACGGTCTTGACATGACGACTGATGAGATAATTTCGGAAATAAACCGTACCATGGAACGCTTCTACACGAGTGAAGCGCAGCTGAAAGACGGCGTATACGAATTTCTTGCAGGTATGAAGGAACACGGTACCAGGATGGCAATAGCAACGTCGACAGACAGAAGCGTTTTCATAAGGGCGCTTGAAAGGCTCCGTGTGAAAGATTTTTTCGACGGTATATTTACGACTTCCGAAATCGGATTTGGAAAAACAAATCCTGCCATTTACAGAACGGCGGCAGGAAATCTCGGGACGGAACCTTATGACACATGGGTGTTCGAGGATGCCCTGTATGCAATAAGGACTGCTAAAGGCGCAGGATTCAGGACTGTCGGAGTCTATGACCCCTCAAGCGGGGAAGACTGGGAAGAGATAAAAAGAATCAGCGATATACATATGGAGAAGCTGGACGATGTAAGAAGCTTTCTTGAAAGAGCATCCAAATGAACGCCTCAGGCGGCTAAAAAATCAGCCGGTCTGCTGCAGGCAAAACGGCTGATTTATTTCATATACAAAGGAACGGTGAACTGTAATGAGAACTGCACTTACAATAGCCGGCAGCGACTCAAGCGGCGGAGCCGGAATTCAGGCGGACATAAAAACCATGACGGCAAACGGCGTATATGCCATGAGCGCAATAACGGCACTTACTGCTCAGAATACAACCGGCGTTACGGCCATTATGGAAGTTACCCCTGAATTCCTAGGACAGCAGATGGACTGCGTATTTACCGATATCTTTCCCGACGCGGTCAAAATCGGGATGGTTTCATCTTCGGCGCTCATAAGAACCATATCCGAAAAGCTGAAATTCTATAAGGCAAAAAACATCGTTGTTGATCCCGTGATGGTTTCCACGAGCGGCTCAAAGCTTATAAGGGATGATGCGATAGAGACGCTTAGAAGAGAGCTTTTACCGATTGCGACCGTCCTGACGCCGAATATTCCCGAGGCATCCATTCTGGCGGGTATAAAGATAGAAAATGAGGATGACATGATTAAGGCGGCAGAGATAATAAGCGGTCAATACGGATGTGCTGTTCTGCTGAAGGGCGGGCACAGTGCCGGAAGTGCGGATGATCTTTTGTACCGCGACAATAAATACAGATGGTTCAGGGGAGAAAGGATTGAGAACGAGAATACCCATGGAACCGGATGCACCCTGTCCAGTGCCATTGCTTGCGGCCTTGCCAGGGGGATGGACCTTGAGACGGCGGTTCAAAAGGCAAAGGAATATGTTGCAGGTGCACTGCGCGCGATGCTCGACCTTGGAAAAGGAAGAGGCCCTATCAACCATATGTGGAATCTGGGATTTGATGATTGATTGATAAATTTATAATCTACGCCGCCATGCAATACCATACAGGTTAGATACTCCTCCGTTTCTTAATTTCATCCGGATACGGAGGAGTTTTTTATTCTGATTTTTAAAATTAACAATCATGGGTAAACATTAATCAGAAAGGTATGGGATGAACCAACAGGCAGAAAAACCTGTTCGTCAGCATAAATCCAAAATTATGCAAAGAGGTGAAGATTGATGAGTGATGTCAAGCTTGCAGTAATCTATTACAGCATGGGCGGCACCAATTACCAGCTGGCCAAATGGGCGGCCGAAGCCGGAAAGGAGGCCGGAGCAGAAGTAAGGCTCCGCAAAGTGCAGGAACTGGCACCCCAGTCCGTGATTGACAGCAATCCGGTATGGAAAGCCCATCTTGAAGCCACCAGGGACATCCCTGAAGCGACAATAGATGACCTTGACTGGGCGGATGCCATCATTTTCAGCACTCCAACAAGATACGGAGTCATGGCATCACAGATGAAGCAGTTCCTTGACACAACGGGCGGCCTTTGGGCGAAGGGCAGGACTGTAAACAAGGTGGTAAGTGCCATGTCATCGGCCCAGAACCCGCACGGCGGCCAGGAAGCAACTATTCTGTCCATCTACACGATGATGTACCACTGGGGAGCCATTGTCGCAGCCCCCGGCTTTACCGATCCTGCCGTGTTCAAGGCAGGGGGCAATCCGTACGGCACAACCGTGTCGGTTGACGAGAATGGAAAGATGATTGAAGATGTGGAGGCTGCCGTCAAGCACCAGGCAAAACGCACCGTTACGGTCGCCCGCTGGCTCAAGAAAGGCAGAGAGCAGTAACGCCGCCGCAAAATCCTACTTGCCGGTTACCAAATAGTATAAATAAACAAAACCTCCGCCGGAAGCTGCATTCAAAAGCCGCCGGCGGAGGTATAATGCTTTTGTCAAACCTTGAAGCGTTAATTCAGGTCTATGTATTTTGCTGTCACGCCTTCGACGCTGTTAAGCTCCTTCACCAGGGCTTCCACATCCTCTTTGGTGCCGTAAGGCTGAAGTACGATGATTCCGTCATTGGCACAGGTGTTGTCACTTACCTCATGAAGACCAAGACGCGTCTTGATCCTGCAGCCATTCTTAGTAAGGACTTCCTGGAACTTTACCGCATTGTGTGTCCTGTTATCGAGCCTGATTCCAATAATGTAGTAACAAGACATAAGAAAATCCTCCCCATCACCGAAAGTTGGCTTCGTCATCATTATAGCCCTGCAGTGTTGCCGGTTACAAGGAGTATGCTCAAAAAAGCATTTGGATATAAAATCCCGCACCATTTGAAAACAGTAGTTCCTGGCTATGTATAATGTAAGGAAAATGTAAAGGGGACGTCTGGCAAATCATAGTATAATATAATACAAGTTGACACAATTAATAAAATTTAAATCGGTTTATTACCAGGTTTTGCCGGCTAAAAGGGGGCATTTTCGTGAAAAAGGCTCTCTGTGTTTTTGTTGCGATAATTCTATGCATAAGCATCGCAGGATGTTCAACGGCGAGTAGCGCCAGTAATGCGGTCTTGCTACAGGCGCCTATTCCCGATACCGGGGATGGCCGTGCGGACAACACCGAAGACGACAAGGTTATAAGGATTTTCTGTTATACCGGAGAGGTCGTAGAGCTCATAAAGAAATTCCAGGAGCTTCACCCAGATTTCGGCTATGAGATAGAAATATACAATGAATACATGTTCGGGGACGAGTATGATACCGGACAGAAAATTCACGACATAATGTCGGGCTACCTGGATGTTGTGCCCCCCGATATTTACAGCATGCAGATGGAGGACATCTACATGTTTGCCAAGGGAAGCGACAGCAAGTATGTCATTCCCTATGAGGAACTGGGGCTGGATGTCGACAGGCTCTTAAAAGAGGCGAAAATCCCGCAGTACATGATAGATGCCGGAACAAACCGGGAAGGAAAGCTTGTGGCGCTTGGGTATGAGTCCACGTCAGGAGCCTTTATCTATCGCCGTTCTATTGCAAAGAAAGTCTGGGGAACCGATGACCCTTCAGTCATAAGCGGCAAAATAGGTCCGGGCTGGAACAGGTTCCTGGAAGCTGCGGCTGAACTCAAGGCAAACGGATACAGCATCTGCTCAGGCATAAGGGACATCTGGCTTCCGATCGACAGGAATGCGCAGCAGGGCTGGTTCGAGGACGGACAGCTGGTAATCAGCCCGGAACGCGCAAAGTTCTTTGATATTGCCAGGGAAATGTTTGAAAACGGCTATACCAATAACACGGAATGGTGGACTGAAGAATGGCTTGCCGGCATTCGCGGCGAGGGAGAAAAAGAGGTATTCGGATATTTTGAACCTTATTGGTTTGTGAAATATGAAATCGAACCTTACTGCGGCGGAGAAAAAGTGGGAGAGGGAACATACGGTGACTGGGCGGTATGCGACCCGCCTGTAGGCTTTTTCAACGGAGGAACCATGTTCGTGGCAGGCAGGAATACCAGACATAAAGAAGCGGTAGGTGAGATAATCCGCTGGCTGACACTGGATACATCGGAGACCGGGTGCCAGTATCTGTTGGCCACGGGTAAGATATTTGATGATGACTTTCGTTTCCCTGCATCAGAAGCTGTGGCCGGAAAAGTCGAATGTAAGCCCGATGTTCTCGGTGGACAGGATCTGTTTGAAGCTTATCTTTCTGCCAACAGGCTTGCACGCGGAAAAGGTCTCTCGGAGCATGGAAAACACTTCAGCGTTTACTGGGCTGATGAGGCATTGGAATACGCAGAGGGACGAAAAACTCGGGAGCAGGCCATTGCGGATTTCAGGAAAAATGTGGATGATTATTTGAGTTATTGGACAAGAGCTGAAGAAGAAAAGGAGAAAAGGAAGAGCGGCATTAAGGAGGAAGATGACAAGAACTATAAAGGCGTCATCCGCGTCTACAGTGACTCGGGCGAGCTCCGGGACGTTCTTGACAAGTTTCTGGAACTGCATCCCGATTTCGGGTACAAAATAGAATACATCCCGTCGTACTCATATCCGGTCGAGTTACTTCCAAAACTTCTTGACGGGGAACTGGACGGGTATCCTCCCGATATATACGGCATACAGACGTATTATGCAAATACCTTCACAAAGGAAAGCCCTTACCGGCATGCGCTTCCGTATCAAGAGCTTGGCATAGATGTTGAAAAGATAATAAACGACTCGGCCATACCCCAGTATATCGTTGTTTCGGGTATGAGCCCTGAAGGACAAATTGTGGCTCTGGGGTACAATTCGGCTGTGGGAGCATTTATCTACCGCAGATCAATTGCCAGAAAAGTATGGGGAACCGATGACCCTGCCAGAATAGGCAGCATCATCGGCCCCGGATGGGACAAATTCTTCAGCGCGGCGGCCGATCTGGCGAAAAAGGGATATGCTATATGCTCCGACATATACGACATCTGGAATCCTTACGAAGCGTGCCTGAAACAGGGATGGGTGAAGGACGGAAGGCTTGTGATAGACAAGGAGCGGGAAGCATTTCTGGACTATGCCAGGAGGCTTGTTAAAAACGGCTACACAAGCAATGCCCAGTGGTGGACACAGGAATGGTATGAACAGATAAGCAACAAAGGTCAAAAAGAAGTCTTCGGATATATGGGCCCGTACTGGCTTGCAAGTACAATACTGATGCCTTCTTCCGATAAAAGCACAACCGGCGACTGGGCCATATGCGATCCGCCGCAGCCGTACTACTGGGGAGACTCATTAGTCTTTGTCAACAGGGATGCAAAATACAAGGACGCTATAGCGGAGATTATCCGCTGGATGTTTGATGCGTCGGAGGCGGGATGCCAGTACCTTATTGCCAAAGGTGAGATTTTAAACGGTACGTCTCTTCCGGCATCAACTTCTGTTATGGAAAAACTCACCTTAACGCCGGACTTCTTCGGCGGCCAGAATGTATTTCGCGCGTTCCTTTCGGCCGGGCGCAACGCAAATGCCAGGCTTTGGGATTATGGCGGCACAATCGATAACTTGTGGCTGGATGAAGTCCGGGCGTATGCCGAAGGGACAAAAACCCGCGAAAAAGCCCTTTCTGATTTTAAAAACAATGTGGCACAGCAGCTTGGGATTAGCGTTGACCGCTAAATTCAAGTCATGACCATGCGGCTATGAAACGGCAAATCAGCTATATACCGGCCGTCCGTTCTGGGGCGGCTTTTAATTTGCCTTCGTTGAAAACGGTGATTTGCTATGATAGAATGAAAACTGCCTGAAATTGGCTTTATCAAAATGCTTTAGCCTTACAGTCCGTTCAGACAATCCGCCGGAACCTATAGCCGGAAAAAAGGATGAAACAGGAGTTTTCGGCTCCATGATTAAGGAGGATAAGAATTGAAATCGTTTGACCTTATGATTCTGGGCGGCGGTCCGGGAGGATATTCCAGCGCGATAGCCGCTGCCAAAAGCGGCCTTAAGGTTGTCCTTTTCGAAAAGGGGAAGCTGGGGGGAACCTGCCTCAATGTGGGCTGCATACCGACGAAATATATAATCGACAAGGCGGCGGCCCTTGAGAAAACCCGCGGCCTTACCCAAAAGGGCATGCTGGAAGGGACAGGAAACTTCAATTTTGCGAAGCTGCAGGCCGGTAAAGACGAGGCGGTAAAAAAGCTTGTAAACGGCGTGGCCTTTTTGCTTAAAAAGAGCGGTGTAACGGTTGTTGAAGGTGAAGCACAGCTTATAAGCCCGCACAGGGCTGCCTGCAACGGGGAGGAATATGAATCTGAAAACGTCATCATTGCCACAGGCTCGGCGCCTGCGACGATACCTGTGCCGGGAGCCGGGTATGCGCTGGACAGCACCGGTGTTTTGTCCCTGGAACAACCGCCGGCCAGAATGGTGGTAATAGGCGGAGGAGTAATCGGGCTGGAGATGGCAAGTGCCTACAGGGCCTTCGGCACCGAAGTAACCGTTATCGAAATGCTCGATTCCCTGCTTCCGACCGAGCAGCCGGAGGCGGCCAGGCTTCTGGCCATGATGCTTAAAAAGCGCGGCATTAAAATAAGGACGGGCTGCAGGGTTGAACGCATTGAAAGAAAATCCGGAGGTTTTGCGGTCTTATCCGCTAAAAACGATACAACCTATGAAGATCAGACCGATGTGGTCCTCATGGCGGTAGGAAGAAAACCAAACCTTTCGGGCATAGATGCCGGAAAGCTCGGTATGAGCCTTGACCCGAAAGGGTTTATTGAAGTAAACAGAAAACAGCAGACCAATCTTAAAAATGTTTACGCCGTCGGGGATGTTGCAGGCGGGTACCAGCTGGCGCATGTGGCGTATGCGGAAGGCGAAACCGCTGTCTCCAATATTCTCGGGCATGAAAGGGAAACAGACCTTAAAGCGGTGCCAAGGTGCATATACACCATGCCCTGCTTTGCCGCAGTCGGTATGACTTCCGAGCAGGCGAAAACAGAAGGGATGGAGCCTGTTCTGGGAACTTTCAATTACAGCGGTAACGGAATGGCTCTTGCAGAAGATGCATCGGGAACGGTGTATGTTATCATGGATAAGGGGAGTAAAAGGACTGTCGGTGTCCAGATAGTCGGAGAAGGCGCATCTGAGCTGATTTCCCTTGCAACTCTCGCAGTAGCCGGAGGTATAACACTTTCTGAGTGGGAAGACCTTATCATTGCCCACCCGTCACTGGCTGAAATGGTCAGGGAGGCGGCCATGGATGCATTCGGAAAGGCAATTCACAAGATATAAATAACTGATTCCGGCTCTTATCGGCAGCTAGTCCATACGGCATAAACCACCCGGGTTATGTTTGATAGCCCGGGTGTTTTAAATCAGGCGGCATCAGGAGAGGCATACCTTTGTGCAAAACCTTTGCTGCATTTTTTCAGGTGCTGTTCACGCCGCTTATTGCTTCCAGCCACGCTGCAATGTCTTCAGCAGGTTCTTTGCTGTTACCCCCGTCAAAGTAGCTGCGTATTCTGCCGGCAAGGTTATGATAACTGAAAGGACAGCCGGAAATTACATCGGCGAGCGTTCTTATGAATGCCTCGTCCATGGCGTCGGAATAGACTTTTGATGAAACCACCCTTCCGTTTTCAAGGGTAAGGCCTATTTCGACACCGCCCCACGGGAAACGGGTTTCCAGTGTTATGTCAAACTTTGGAGTATGTCCGTAGCGCCACTCCCATGAGGCGTATTTTTCATACAGCTTTTCCACGGCTTTGGCGTCCGTATCCCCCGACCCGTCGCTTATGACAGGCCCGTAGCAGTATATTTCCGCAAATGCCCTGATTAAGGAATCCGCCACCATGTCCACGGTAACCGACGGGTTAAGCTCGGTAAGGTTGACCACCCTTGACCTGATGGAATCGACGCCCTTGCTTCTGATTTTATCCCTTGAGACCTGAAGATATTTTGTCATCTTTTCAAAATCTGCCGCAACAAGTATTGTGCCGTGGTGATAAGCGGCGGTTCTGCCAAAATAAAAGGCGTTTCCTGAAAACTTCCTGCCGTCGGCTATGATGTCGTTCCTGCCGCTTATTTCAGCATTAATGCCCAGGCTTTTGACAGCGGTTAGTATGACATTCAGCTGGCGTTCGAGATCATAGTCTTCCTTTCTTACCAGAAACGTAAAATTAAGGTTTCCCAGATCATGGTATACGGCGCCTCCCCCGGAGAGCCTGCGTGCAAGCTTTCCTCCCTCGCTTTCCAGAAGCTCTGTACGGCACTCCTTCCAGGCGTTCTGGTTTCTGCCTATGACCACGGTATTCTTGTTCTGCCAGAGGTAAAGTATGCATTCCCCTTCTTTTACGTGGTTAAGTAGGTATTCCTCCACGGCCAGGTTCAGCCACGGGTCAGAAGTATGTGTCCGTATCACTTTCGTGCTGATAATACTCATAAAATGTACCTCTTAGGCGTAAACGCACAGTTTTTCCGCAATTATAACATGCCGGGACAGGCGTGACAATGCTGTGCCTGAAAAGAGAAAGCATCTGTAAGAAGAAAATTCCTGATATTAATGATATAATATTTCTTAAAGGGCAAGACCATATCAGATGTTAATATCCATGTTTTCCCATTTAGCCGCGGATTTGCCTTTGTTCCCCTTCGGCCGGAAAGAGCCGTTCGTAATATGTCCTTCCTTAACAATCGGCTCTTGATTCACAGGACGACGGAAATGCCGCTGACATGCCTTTTGCTCTCCTATAACACGAAGAGGGTGATGAAATGAATTTGCTTGGTGAAGCTGTAAGGCATAAGGTATTCGGAGAAGGCAGGATTGTTTCAGTAACCGGGAATTATGTTACAGTCAGATTCGGTCAGGAAGAGAAGACGTTTCTGTTTCCCGATGCCTTTGAAAATTTTCTGACTCTGGAAAACGGCGAGTTATCCGAAAGAATGCAGGCTTATCTCCGCAAAAGGCAGCAGAAAAAGCGGCTGATACAGGAAACTGATTCAAATGAGCAGAAACCCGTCGTCGCAGACATTCCGGAAAGGGAGGAGATCCAGCGGCATCCGAGACGGAAGAAATCCCGAATCAGGCTTAACATAGCCTTCAAGTGCAATTACTGTGACGGCGGGAAAAGCGATAAAATTATAGGCTTTCGCGGCATCTGCAGCGATGAAATGATAAGATACAATATCGAGGTTGAGCGGCACGTCTGGTGCAGCCTTCCTGAATGCCCGTGCAGAGAATATTACGACGGGAAACTGACCCGGGCTGAGCTTGACGAATACTTCAACGGAGACGGTGTATGCTACGAGAGCGTGATGCTCAGGGACTGGAAGGCTGTAGCAGGTATAATCCACCATGGCAAGAACGAGGGAAAGCCCATGAGAATTCTGCAGGTTCAGCCAAACAGCCTGGCGGTCCTGACCACCAGGGAGCCCGGAATGAACGAAGAGGACAGGTTCATCTTTGCAGTTTTTCTTGTTGACGATACATATGAGGGAGACAATGCGGAGGCCGGTTATGTGGAGGCCGATATTGAATACAGAATGGAAATGGCACCTTCTGAGGCAATTCAGCTTAAATTCTGGAACTATTACCGCAATCCGAATGCTCCCGGGCTTGTCAGGTTCGGCTCCGGCCTGCACCGGTATCTTTCCGATATCCAGGCCGCCCAGATACTGAGGGATATGTCAGCCGTCAAGAAAGGCACGAAGGATGAAGCAATGGCAGATAAATTCTTCAGGCATTTCTGCAGGATAAACCGGATAGATACCGACAGTATCCCCGAGCCCAGCGGAGCGCTTATAATAAACCGTAAGAAAAATGCATGAGGACGAACGATGTTTGCCGTTCGTTTTCCGGCAGAGGTGGATTGTGATGCGGCGCTGCGAGCGATGTGGAAGATACATATATTATGATTACTGTCCATACTGCGAACTTACACCGGATAAAAACGCCGGCAGAAGGACCCCGGTGCCGGCAGGAAGCACCGCTTTCTGGATAGTTTTGATAATTGTTGGGGTAATTGCGTTTGTCATGAACCCCCCGTCAGTCATACCCGTGGCGGGAATGGCAGGTATAATCTGGGCGTTAACGAGGTTCGGCGGTCAAAAGAGGAAAAACAGGAACGGACCAGGCTCCCGGTTTACCGGCAAATGAAAATGTGCCGAACTTCCGGTACAACCACAGACATTAGAAAGAGGCATCTCATCTGATGCCTCTTTTTAACGGTAATTGTTTTTGAAAAGCCGTCAACCTGTCGTCATGCCCTGGACCTCTGTATCATCCTTATGACATAAACGGCCGCAATGAGGATGGCTACAGAAACGGGGAGCACCACCCACGGAGACTGAACAAAGCCGGCGATGATATAACCGACAAAAGATACCACAGCTACGGTCGCTGCATACGGAAGCTGGGTGGATACGTGGTTTATGTGGTTGCACATAGCCCCTGTGGAAGACATTATGGTGGTATCCGAAATGGGCGAGCAATGGTCTCCGAACACTGCGCCGGCAAGGCAGGCTGAAATGGAGACGATAAGCAGCTCAGGAATGTTTCCTGATGACGCGGCTGCAGGGTTTGAACCGCTGAATACAGCAACTACCAGATGAAGGATTATTCCGAAGGTGCCCCATGATGTACCTGTGGCAAACGACATGCCCGCTGCCACAGCAAATACTATGGCGGGCAGGAACATGGTTGCGGAGCTTCCCTCGAATATTCCGCGGACAAAATCGCTCGCACCGATAAGATTTGTCAGTCCGCTCAGGGTCCAGGCAAAGGTAAGGATGAGTATGGCGGGAACCATGGCCTTAAAGCCGTTTGGCAGGCATTCCATGCATTCTTTGAATGTGAGGACCCTGCGTGCAAGGAAATAGATGATGACGATAATCAGTGCCAGAGACGAACCCAGAGACAGGCCAAGGGAAGCATCACTGTTGGCGAAAGCGCTCTGAATGTCTGCGCCTTCGAGAATGCCGCCGGTATAAAGCATACCCAGTATACAGAGCACAATGAGAATTGCCACCGGAAGGATGAGATCCCTCACCTTTCCCTTTCCTGTACGTACCTTGCTTTCCTTGTCTTCAAAAGGCCGGTCAGCGGTCGTGTAAACATCTCCTTTCAGGGCGTTTTCCTCATGCTTTCTCATTGGCCCGTAATCTATCCCCAAAAGTGTTATGAATAATATAAAGATAATGGTAAGAATGGAATAAAGATTGTAAGGAATTGCACGGACAAAAAGCTCAAAACCGTCATAACCCTCTACTACGCCTACCACAGCAGCTGCCCAGGAAGATATGGGCGCTATCATGCATATTGGCGCGGCCGTTGCGTCCACCAGATAAGCCAGCTTTGCGCGGGAGACATTATGTTTGTCGGTAATCGGCCTCATGACGTTCCCGACTGTCAGGCAGTTGAAATAGTCATCCACGAAGATCAGCACACCAAGCGCGAATGTAGACAGAATAGCACCCTTTCGTGTTTTAATCCTTTTGCTGGCCCATTCTCCGTATGCTGCCGAACCGCCTGCCTTGTTCATCAGGCACACGATTGTTCCCAGAACCACCAGAAAGATCAGGATACCAACATTCCAGCTGTCTGAGAGGGATGCGATAAAGCCTTCGGTGAACATGATCGTGAAGGCATTCAGCGGATTGAAATTGGCATACAGCAAAGCAGCGGTAACAATTCCTATGAACAGCGAACTGTATACCTCCTTCGTGATAAGGGCAAGAACAATGGCGATAATCGGGGGGAGAAGCGCCCAGAATGTTCCGTGAACTAGGCTCTGGTATTCTTCTCCGGGGCTGTCGGCCAATGCGGGAAACGAACAAATGAGCATCATACAGGTAACAGTGACAAGAATAAGCAGGATTCTACCGTGTTTCATAAGCTACCCCCTGAAACTATTTGTGTTATTAAGCGAGACGGCCGGCTCCTTTTTATTTAAGAATAACATGTAAACGACAATTGTCAAACAATATTGAAAAAAAACGGAAAAAGAAATATACGGTCTTCCGTGGGATACGTGCCTTGAAAGAAAGAATTTGAAATGGCATGATATTTAAGGTATAAAAGACGTAAAACAAAATCCGAAAAATCAGCAGATATTCCGCCTGAAGAAAAGCATAAAAAGGCGCATGCTGCGCGTTGCTATGCAGTATTTAATCCGTATGTGCAAAGAAGGTGCATTATGAATACGGAAAAACCCATACTCGTATTCCAGTCGGACTTTACATATAAAGAGGGAGCGGTCTGCGCCATGTACGGCGTGGTGAAGTCGGTGGACCGAAGCCTTGAGATATTCGACGGGACTCACGAGATACCTCATTTTGATACATGGAGCGCATCATACCGCCTGTATCAGACAATGCGCTTCTGGCCTAAGGGAACCATATTCGTATCGGTGGTTGACCCGGGCGTGGGTACCTCCAGGCGGGCCTGCGTGGCCAGGACGAAAGATTACTATGTTGTCACTCCCGACAACGGCACCCTTACCCATGTAAAGGCATATATGGGCATTGAGGAAGTGCGGGAGATAGATGAAACAAGGAACCGGTTAAAAAGCACCGAGGGGACCAGTGTGTTTCACGGAAGGGACCTTTTCGGATATTGTGCCGCCAGGCTTGCAAGCGGAATAATCAGCTACGAGGAAGTGGGCCCGGCCTATCCTGTGGGCGATATAGTCACACATCCGCTGATAGAGCCCAAGGTGAGCCGTTACCGGGCGGAGGGAATCTTTGAGATATGTGACCCCAATTTCGGCAACATGTGGACCAACATACCGGCAGAACTGTTTTTAAAAAACGGATTTGAATACGGGGACATGCTGTATATGACAGTTTATCACAAAGAAAGCATGGTATTGCGCGAGAGGGCTCTCTTTGCCAGGTCTTTCGGATATGCGGACATAGGGGAACCGGTCATATATACAAATGAACTGATGAGGATTGCAGTGGCCCAAAACATGGGGAACTTCCGCGAAACCTGGCATGTGGATTACGGTCCGGACTGGACGGTTGTGTTTGAAAAAAGGGTATAGGGAAAAAGGCAAATGCTGCGGGGAGACAATCCCCGCTTTTTTGTCATAATAATTGAGTAAATGACGGATAGATGTTCGCAATTGTATAATTGATGCATATTTACACAAAATAACTGGTTTTATGCGGGTGAATATGTGGTAAAAATCCTTTGCCAGAAATGATATGGCATAATTGCATTATTTGAACAGACTGAAACACAATGGATGCACCGGACCTTATTTGATGGTGATGATATGAGATTCAGACAGGGTATCGGGTTACTTGCCGTGCTTGTTGTTTCTGCAGCACTGACCGGCATTTCCGTACCGATGCCGTTGGCTGCAGAGGGAATTGGAGAGGCAAAGAATGTTCTGATACTGAATTCGTATTCTGAGGGTTTTACCTGGACGCGCGAGATAGTACAGGGGATAATCGACACGCTTCAGGAATCAGATTACATACTGGATATTTCAGTAGAGTACATGGACTGGAAGAATCACCCTGAACGTGAGAACATTGAAAGCCTCCGCGACTACTACGGATATAAATACAGGGACAAGAGAATTGATGTCATCATAGCATCGGATGATGCGGCGGTGGATTTTGCGCTGAAAAACCGTGCCGGTATATTTTCCGATGCACCTGTTGTTTTCTGCGGTGTCAATGAAGTCGGGTTTGATTCCATCGTTTCGGGGCATGAAAACGTGACGGGTATCATAGAGCAGGTGGACCCCGGCGAGACAGTACGGCTTGCAGCGGAAGCAATTCCTGAACTTAAAAAAATATATCTTATCTATGATACCACTGAGAGCGCCATGTCTTCAGGGCAGCTGGCCCTGTCCGCTCTGAAAAAAACACGGCCCGATATAGAAGGGGTCAGCCTCAGTGACATGACTTATGATGATTTGTTTGACGCCGTAAGCAATGCCGAGCCTGACAGTGCTGTTTTTATCATTTCCTTCTATAGGGATAAAAACGGGAAAAGCATGAGTTTTGAGCGGCTGTGCGAGGAGGTAGGCCGGCTGAGCAACGTTCCTGTTTTCAATCTCTATGATTTTACAATCGGCCATGGTGCCCTGGGCGGAAGCATGCTGAGCGGAAGGATGCATGGAGAACTGGCGGCGAAGATGGCTCTGCGCATACTCGGCGGGGAGTCCGCCTCGGAGATTCCTGTATCCCGTGAGAAAACCACCAGGACGGTTTACGATTATGAACAGCTTGTCAGATTCGGCATCCCGGCTGAACGGGTGGAGAAAGACGGTGAAATCATCAACAGGCCGTCATCCGTTTTCGAGCAGTACAAATTTTTGATTCTGGCCGTTCTCGGGGTCATAGCCGTTCTTACGGTGCTGACAATGTTTCTTGTAATATATGTCCGGCGGCTTAAAGAAGCCGAAAAAAAGCTTCAGGACAGCTACAGGGAAATGGAGGCCACATATCAGGAGCTTTTTGCCACGCAGGGCGAGCTGAGTGTGAAGTATGAGGAAATGAATGACATACAGAAGAAGCTTCGTGAAAATGCCTATCATGATTCCCTGACCGGGCTGCCCAACAGGCTGTCACTGCTGGAGAACATGCAGGAGATACTCAAAAACAGGAAAGAAGAGCTATGTGCCCTGTTATATATAGACTCGGACAATTTCAAGTTCATCAATGACACGCTGGGACACAGTTATGGCGACAAGCTCATCGTCAACATGGGAAGAAGGCTGTCCGCAATACTGAGAAGGGACCAGGCCGTTTACAGGCTTGGAGGCGACGAGTTCATCATATGCTATCCCGATGCCAGAAACATGAAGGAGATTGAGAACTTCGCAAACAAGATAATCAAAAATTTCGTCAAGCCCTTCAGCATAGCCGGAAGCACGCTGTATGTGACGGTAAGCATCGGAATTGCAGTTTATCCGGAGCATGGAACAACCATCGAGGAACTTTTGCAGCATGCAGACCTGGCCATGTATAAAGCAAAGTCCGACGGCAAGAACAGGTACTGCATCTACAACAGGGAGCTGCAGGTGGAATTCGACAAAAGGATGAAGATAGAAAAGAACCTGAGGACCGCTCTGACCAACAGTGAATTCTCACTGTACTACCAGCCCCAGGTGGACATACTGAACGGAAAGATTGCGGGCTTTGAAGCCCTGCTCCGGTGGAACAGCCCTGAACTTGGACCCGTACCCCCGCTGGATTTCATAGGGGTTGCCGAAGAAACGCACCTCATTATTCCGATTGGGAAATGGGTGCTGAAGAATGCCTGCATGTTTCTTAAAAAGCTCAGCGACATGGGATACCGCAATCTGATGATAGCTGTCAATGTTTCCATACTGCAGCTGCTCCAGGACGATTTCGTGGACACGGTGCTGAACACGATAAGGGCTGCCGGGCTTCAGCCCAGGAATGTGGAGCTTGAAATAACCGAATCCATCCTGATGCAGTCCTTTCAGACCATAAGGCAGCGGCTGCTGCAGCTAAGGAAGGCAGGCGTAAGGATCGCGCTGGACGACTTCGGTAAGGGATATTCATCCCTGAGCTATCTTGAACAGCTGCCCATCAGTACGCTGAAAATTGACAAATCCTTTGTTGACGGTATCAGCAGGGGAAAGACGAGGGAGAGCTTCATCGATACCATAGTGATGATGGGACGCAAGATGGGCCTTGTGGTTCTGGCTGAGGGAGTGGAGAAAAAGGAGCAGATGGACTATCTCATGAAGCATAAGTGCCACCGGGTCCAGGGTTACTATATTAGCAGGCCTGTGCCGGAAGAAAAGGCAATTACGCTCTGCAGGGAGTGGAAAAACATGAAATCGGGGCTTGTCGGGGTAAGCAGGAGCTGAGCCTTTCGGAAAGCCACGATGCATTGATGTTTTCCCAGGAATATTGCCCCCTGCCTCAATTTCCGGAAATTTAAAGTGTTATAATAAATATTGGTGATGGTGGAGAAGGTCAAGGGGGTGTTATTGTGTCTGAAGATAAAATAAAAACCCTGAAGGAGATGCTTAAAAACAGCAGTTATGTGGTCTTCTTCGGCGGAGCGGGCGTCTCCACCGAAAGCAATATTCCCGACTTCAGGAGCGAACAGGGCATTTACAGGACGAGGACGAAATACGGCCGCTCTCCCGAGGAACTGCTGAGCCATACATTTTTCATGGCGCATCCTGAGGAATTCTACGACTACTACAGGAACAATCTGATATTTATCGATGCAAAGCCGAACCGCGCACATCTGGCTCTGGCCGAGCTGGAAAAGAGAGGCATACTGAAAGCGGTGGTGACCCAGAATATAGACGGCCTGCATCAGATGGCAGGAAGCCGCGAAGTTCTTGAGCTTCACGGCTCGGTTTTCCGCAACCATTGCATGCAATGCGGCGAAAAGTATGACCTGGAGTATGTCGTAAACTATCCCGAAACGGTGCCGAAATGCAAAAAATGCGGCGGCATGGTGCGTCCTGACATTGTCCTTTATGAGGAAGGACTGGACATGGATATCCTGTCGCGGGCCGTATCCCATATTTCCAGGGCCGATATGCTGATTGTGGGCGGCACCTCCCTTGCAGTGTATCCTGCTGCCGGGCTTATAGACTATTACGGCGGCAACAGGCTTGTACTCATCAACAAGTCGCCGACACCTTACGACCGGCGTGCAAACCTCGTAATAAACGATTCCATAGGCAAGGTTCTGCACGAGGCCGTTTTTGACTGACCAAGGCCATTATTTATATGTCCGCAAAAGGAAGGGCGCGATGGGTAAAAACACGCTTTATGTCAGACTGTTTTGCCTTGTTCTGATTACAGCCCTGCTTATGTGTTCCTGCTCCACGATACAGGAGACAGGTGATAATGTTCTGCCTGAAAATTATGAGGGGATACTGCTACCCTTTGAATCGGACGGGAAATGGGGATATATCAGTCCCGAGGGAAATGTCGTCATAGAACCCGTCTATGCATATGCCGGCTATTTTTCGGAAGGTATGGCCATTATTTCTGACGGCCGGCTTTACGGATACATAAACGAAAGAAACCAGACAGTGGTTCCGCCGAAATACTCCGGAGGCGGGGAATTCAGGAACGGATATGCTCCCGTGTCAACGGGAGACTTTGATTCGGACAACATGCAGTGGGGATTCATAGACAAAAGCGGCAGAGAGATTATAAGGCCCAGGTTCCTGTATGCGGAAAACTTCTCTCCCGAAGGTCGTGCACTGGTCTGGATAAAGCAGGAAGACGAAGTGGTCAGAGGCTTTGTCAACACAAAAGGCGAAGTTTTCATCCCGGATGACTTTGAGATATGTTCAGGCTTTTCCGACGGCCTGGCACTCATCAGACAAAACGGTCTTTACGGATATATCGATGCCGGATATTCGGTGGTCATCCCTCCCCGTTTCCAGTCTGCGGGGGATTTCGGGGAAGGAAGGGCGTATGCGGAAACTGACGGCGAAAAATATATTATAGACAAATCCGGCAATATAATCTCGAAGGTGGAATATCCTTTCGGCACGTTTTCCGACGGCTTCGCCGTGTTTTCATCCGACGGTCTTTACGGATATGTCGGCGTGGATGGAAATGTGGCCATAAAGCCCCGTTTCGCATGGGCAAGGGACTTCAGTAACGGCCTTGCAGCCGTGCAGGTCATGGACGGAAACAGCAGCAAATGGGGATTTATCGATACATCGGGCAGGATGGTTATCGATGCTGTCTACGATGAGGTAGAAGATTTCATCCATGACTATGTACGCGCATACAAATATGACGATGTTCAATACTACATACTGGATAAAAACGGCAGGGTAATACATTCGGGGAAATACCGCATTGAATGACGGAAGGTGAAAGGATGAAAAAGGTGTTAATGTTCATGATTCCCACATGCCCGTACTGCAAAAAGGCGGAAGGCTACATCAGGGAGCTCATGGAAAAGGAACCGAGATACCGGGAAGTGGAGATTGAAAGGATTGATGAGACCGCAAGGCCGGATATAGCCGATAAATATGATTACTGGTATGTTCCGGCTTTCTATGTGGACGGTCGGAAACTCCATGAGGGCGTGCCGACTCCGGAAATAATTGAGTCCGTATTTAAGGCCGCGCTCGGGTAAATCAGGGCAGGATTGTCCGAATCCTGCCTTTTTTCTTCTCATTTTTTAATCATATCTGATTTTGTTTATTTCTTTTAAGTACCGGTCTCAAATTACTGACAGAATCCCAGGATTGCCGGCGGGATACATGTAACCAAGATTTAACGCAAAAGAAATTCATGTTTAAAACAGGAAATGCTAAAGCTGTAATGACATGGAATATAATAAAACTGCTGCGGGAAACTTGCCACATGACAGCAGAAGTAGTATTCCTCCAAAACTTCGCACTGACTCTTTGTTTTCTGTTCCCGCTTTAACAAAAAATGAAAAGGAGACCGGTACCATGTCAGGAACAAGAATGTTTGCATGTCTTGTACTTTGTGTTGTTCTTGCAGTGAGTTCCTCAACAGTTTCGGCTTCTGCTTCGGGAAACCTCGTTTCATGCGCCGCCCCTTCATATGCCGACTGGTCACGCCTGCAGGAGGACTGGGATTGGGAAGACTGGGAGGATTTCTGGAAAGAATGGTTTAGTGGAAACGGCTGGCCGGCCTGGTTTTACTTGTGGGGCTGGTTCTGGGGCTTCCGCCCGCCGTGGCTGTATGAAAGCAATGAAAACGGTATACCTGTCTGGTGGAGCAACTGGCCCTACAACTACAATGACGAGATAGACGACTACAACCTTTACTTTGGACAGCTCAACGCTCACACATCTCTCTCGGACGGCAAGGGAAGCCTCAGCGAAGCATACCGGCATGCCCGGGACGTGGCCAAACTGGACTTTTTTGCGGTTACCGATGACTCAGGCATGTTTGACAATGCATCCAAGGCATCATTGTCGGACGGCAGTGCAAGCTCCGAATGGAAAAACGGCAAGGCCACGGCGGATGCCTATACGGACAAAAACTTCGTTGCCATCTTCGGCTACGAGATGGCATGGAATAACGGAAACGGGCATATAAGCACCTTCAACACCGATGGATTTGAGAACCCCAACAAGCCTGAGTTCAAGGGAACCAAAGGCCTGGCCAACTATTATAACGCCCTTAAAAAGCATTCCGCCTCCATATCCCAGTTCAATCACCCGGGCAAGGAATACGGCGATTTCAACAATTTCGGTTACTATGACAAAGACATAGATGCACTGATATCCCTTATAGAGGTAGGAAACGGCGAGGGAGCCGTGGGAAGTGACAAATACTACAGGGCATATGACTACTATACAAAGGCTCTGGATAAAGGCTGGCATCTTGCTCCCACCAACAACCAGGACAACAGGGGCAAAGCCTTCGGAGATGCCAACACCGCAAGAACAGTGGTACTGGCAAAAAAACTCACACGCGATGACCTGTATGATGCGATGAGAAACAGAAGGGTATACGCCACCGAGGATGAAAATCTGGAGATAAGGTATACCCTGGACGGAAAAATAATGGGTTCGACAGTCAAAACCTCGGCCGACAATGTCCGCATCAGGGTGAAGCTTAAAGAATCCGGTGGGGAAACCATCGGCAAGGTTTCAGTGATAACCCACGGCGGCGAGGTTGTTACAAGCCAGACCCTGGCTGTTCAGTCCCATACGCTGGATTTGGCTTTGCCGTCCGACCGCCCCTACTACTACATCAGAGTCGACCAGTTCGACAAGGACATTGCAGTGACAGCCCCCGTTTGGATAGAAAGGGTAAAAACCAATAATAACGATAAGCCTGGAAGTAACAAGGGCGGGAAGAACGCAGGACCGAACAAAGACACCGGAAAGAAAGACAAGGCAGTAGAAAATGTATGTGACCTGATTGACAAGATATATGCCGGGCGTTCCATTTCAGATGCAGCCGTGAAAAAAGCAAGGGACGCTTATAACAAACTGTCCGAGGCTCAGAAGAAACAGGTTGACAATTATTACAAGCTGGTGGCGGCCGAGAAATGGAGAGAGTGGGAAAAACTCTGGGAAAAGTACCGCAGGGATCCGGGTCCCAAACCGCCTAAGGATAAAAAATAATTTTTCGTTTATATATTCCTCATTAAAGACTCTTCCTTGTTATCTGAAGGTTGAATTTGGGTATTTAGTATAATAGTCCATGATATGGTCCACCAAGTTAAGGCGAAAAGAGAAGGAAGGGTCTCATGATGCTCAAATCGAAATTATGTCATGAAGCCGATTTGATTGTCAAATATGTTACCGACAAACTTAACGGCCAAACTGTTAATAAACCGCTCCTGAAGAAAGCTGTCCATCAGCGGCTGCTGCAGGAGTATGACAGGCTTCTGGACAACGAGGAAGCCATATCTTCTGCGGCTGAAGGCCTGCTCAATGAGATTACTAAGCTCAGCGACTTCAATGTAAGCATGACTTTCCTGGCTGAAAGCATCAACAAGTTTGCTGAAGAAATGAGCACGCTGAGCGAAAACAACATGGCGGTAGTGGAGCAGACCACAGCCAGCATGGATCAGGTCAACGACTCGATAAAGACACACACCGACACGCTAAATAAAATAACCAGGCAATCCCAGAAACTGATACAGCTTAACGAGGAAAGCATAAACCAGATAGGGGAGATAAACCGTATCAAGGATGACGTCATAAAGGACGCCAATGACATGTCATCCAAGATAGAAACCCTGCTGGAAATGGTAAGCAAAATCAACGAGATTGTAGAGGGCGTTGAGGAGATAGCCGAGCAGACAAATATGCTGGCTCTGAATGCCGCCATTGAGGCAGCCCGCGCAGGGGATTCGGGCAGAGGATTTGCGGTGGTGGCCGATGAAATCAGAAAACTGGCCGATGACACCAAGAGTAACCTGGAGGGTATGAGAAACTTCATAGAAGGCATACACAAGGCTGCCGCCGAGGGCAAGAGCAGCATGGAAAACACAATCAAGTCCACCATGGACATGTCGGAAAAGATAGATGCAGTAAGCACGCATATACATGAAAATGTGAACAGCCTGAAGGAAACCGTGGAAGGGGTCAACCAGCTGGCCGCCGCCATGAACGAGATATCCGTTGCCGCCAACGAGATAAACAAGGCAATGAAGAGCTCCACCGAGGAGACCCAGCGAATTACGTACATGACAGAAAATATCATGAACCAGTCAAAGGAGGCCGCAGAGTCAGCAAGAGTAATTTCCGAGATTGACACCAACATGTCCAGGCTGACCTCAGAGATTTACAACCTGGTAAAAGGCGGCATTCATGTCATGACCAACGATCAACTGATTGCCCATATCGAATCCGCCAAGGCTGCCCACGGCAAATGGATGGAGAAACTTGCAAGAATCGTGGAGAACAGGAAGCTGGAGCCCCTGCAGACCGACGGAAACAAGTGTGCCTTCGGCCATATTTACAATGTGCTCAATGTAAGGCATGAGAGCGTCGTGGATGAATGGGCCGAAGTGGGCAGAATCCACAGGGAACTGCATGAAAAGGGCAAAAAGGTCCTGGATGCCGTAAGAAATGAGCGCTGGGAGGATGCCGGGATACTTCTCAAAGAGACTCAGGATCTGTCAAAGAAGATATTTGAGCTGTTCGACGTGATAGAAAAGAAAATTACCGAACTAACCCAGCAGAACAGACAGGTCTTCAGCGCGTAAAATAATATATATGTTTTTGCAGATAAAAACCGGAATGGCTATGCCCATTCCGGTTTTCTGTATTTACGGCCCTTAGTCATGCGGGTCTTTCTGTGGGTGTATTCTGAATAACGTAATTGGAAGGGATACGGAATATGAAACTGCTGCCGGCAGGAAAGCGGACGGCCGGTGAGAGTCTCATGTCCCAGGATGCTGTCTGGTTTATATGCGAGGGACCGGATACCCTTGCAACGGTGACAATTAACGGCAGTGTTGCAGGAAAAACCACGGCCGGAAGGAATTAAAGGGGATGCTCGCTGCCAACAGCGTCTATGGCATTGCTTAACCCGGCCACTTTGCTTTTTATTTCCTGCGGTGAGAAGCCCTGCTCTTCAAGGGGGCATATAATATCCCTGCACAGGTCACCTATGAAGGATTTCAGCATGGTAATCCGTCCCCTGATCCTGTAGTCACCAAGACTTGCCGGCACAAGGACGGATTCGCCGGTCTTCACCGGAAGAGAACCACCGTCCCATTCCAGTTCGCCCAGGCCCGATATGGCTACAAGGGCATGGAATGATCTACCGTCCGCCGTAAATCCTGCTTCTTTCTCTATGGTAACCCGCTGGATACAGAAATGCGGATCGGCGACCAGATATTCCACGGCAAGGCCCGGAGAGGGGCAGGTCCGGATTCCTCCCATAAAGCTGTTTACAGGTGTTCTGCCGAAGTTTATGACATCCAGGGCCTTCTTTATGTGAAGCGGCCTTGAGGTTCCGTCCGGGTTTTTCCTGTCAAAGTCATAAAGCCGGTATGTTACATTGGAACTCTGCTGAATCTCCGCCATCAGGATTCCGCTTCCGGCCGCATGTATGGTCCCTGCAGGGATATAGACAACGTCGCCCTTTCTTACCCTGCGGTATCCAAGCACCTCTTTGAGTCTTCCTTCCCTTATGACCTCCGCCAGTTCTTTTCTGTCCATCTTCCGGTTAAATCCGTATATTATCATGGAGTCGGGCAATGCGTCGATCACCACCCATGCCTCGGTTTTGCCCGAGTCGTTTTCATGTACGGCGGCATAGACGTCATCGGGATGGACCTGAACGCTGAGCCAGTCATTGGCGTCAAAGAACTTTACGAGTAGCGGAAAACGGTTTTTGTATTTTTTATGACTTATGGTTCCTGTAAGTGATTCTCCCAGGCTGAAGACAAGCTCTTCCAGTGTTCTTCCCCTGAAGGGCCCGTTGGACGTTACGCTCATGCCGTCGCGGTGAGCGGCAATTTCCCAGCTTTCAGCCACTTTCCCGCCGGGAAGTTTTTTGCCCAGTTTCTCCAAGTTTCTGCCGCCCCAGATGTAATCCTTATAAAGGGGGCGGAACTTAAGCGGGTACAACGAAACATTCTTCTGCATGTTTTGAATCACCTCGCAATCATTTCCGGGATCATTTCCCCGATCCGAAAACCCCTTTATTTTCTTACAAACTGCGAACAACAGATTTTCTTGGAAAAACAAGTTTATAAAATATTAAATTGATATGATTATGGAGTTGGTGTGGTAAATTGTAAACCAAATAATCGAAACTGTCAAGCAGATATGCTTGTCAGAACGGGAGAAAGCCGTACAGCATAAAAAATAAAGGACAAGCAAAAACGTGTCCTTTATACGGATTGATTGCTGATTCCTTTAGCATTACTGTGACATATATTATACATCATTTTAATGTACTCGTTATCCGGCTGCAGACTGCAAGTTCAGCCTGAAGCTGTCCGGTTGTGACATGATGTTACAGCCGCAGCCAGCCCTGCTGATTAAAACAGACATAAAAAAGAACGTACAGTTTTTCACTGTACGTTCCAGACAGACCAATCGCATCATGCTTTTTCCTTAAGAAGATTGTAGCACTCGCCGCAAATGTTCTTTCCCTTATACTGCCTTATATCGCGTGCGTTGTCACAGAAAATGCAGGCGGGTTCATACTTTTTCAGGATGATGGAGTCATCATCAGAATAAAATTCCAATCCGTCTCCGATATCTATGTCCAATACTCTGCGCAGTTCAATAGGGATAACAATTCTGCCTAACTGGTCAAGGCTGCGGATCATTCCGGTCGCCTTCATCTTAAGTACCCCCCCAATCTCATGATGCTTGAATTTTAACGCTTTGGTCAAATAATGTCAAGAACTTGTAGAGATATTTTAACAATAAAGCAAGTAATTGTAGAATTTTGTCATAAAACCTACCATGAGTCATGAACAAATTTGTGAATTTTTCAGAAACCGGTTGCGACGCCTGTCTTGCCCTGCAAGCAAGCTTATGACATAATAAATTTTAGAGACATGGCGGCTGAAAATCATAATAAACTGACGGTAATGCACATCAACAACTCAGGGCTTGGGGGGTCTATTATGAAATACATGAAAAAAGCCATGGCTGTCATTATGGTTTTTGTTATCATATCTGCCTTTGCAGGCTGCGGAAAAAAGGAGGAAACAGCAGCGACACCCGCACCTTCGGAAAGTTCGCCCTCACTGACTGAAAAGACGACAACACAGGAACCTGAAGACAACCCGACGAAAACTCCGACCGCTGTGTCTGCCTCCACCGAAGAACCTGCCGGCGAGACCCCGGAAACTGCCGCTACGGCAAGCCCGGAACCGGAAACTTCTTCCGACTCAACCCCAAAACCTTCCGCAACTTCCACACCACAGCCGGAGAAGGAAAGTGGGGCTGCCGCGGATGAACTGAACGGCAAAGCAGAAGGCAACAAATACGTGAACAGATATTTCGGTTTTACACTGACTGTGCCTGAGGGCTGGTACATCACATCGGGCGAAAAGTTAAACCGGATAATGGAGCCTGCTTTTGAATATGTAAGCGACACCACGGAGGGTGCAATAAATGAGCAGCAGGTACAGCAGATTCTGCCGCTTGCCCTTGTGACCCCGTCGGACCCTGAGCAGGGCTCCGATGCCCAGATAGCATGCCTTGCGCAGAATATCAGCAAATTCAGCAAGATGGTCAAAGATATACGAAGTTACATGAACATTCATGTCCAGGCAATCAAATCCAAGAATTCCGACATGACATTCGGAGACATAGAGGTTCTGAACATCGACGGGCATGAGGTGGCCAGGGTTTCAGCAGTACAGACCGTTGAAGGCACACCGCTTTATAATACCGTAATATATGCCTTCAAAGAGGACGAATACGTGGTTATCTTCACATCAGTAAGCGGCAACGAAGAAGAGAAAAAGCAGCTTGAAGAAATTATGGGCACTTTGTCATTCAAATAGAATTGTATTTCCCGACAGACGGCGCCCCGAGAGGGCGCTTTTTTATATGCTTTTTTGCCTGACCGGCATCCAGCAGCCGGTATGACTGCGGAATAAATTAAAATATTTGGAATCCAAAGCGGAATATCGGACAAATTTTCCGCATACAATAGCAAGTGCGGGAGACTGCATGGTATTTCCTGGTACCGGTTCAGGCCCAAGAATTTTGGCAGAATGCCGGACTTCACGGCCCGGACCCGTCGGCTGCGCTGACACAGGTTTGAGAAGGAGGAGTGTCATGCTGAGGAATGATGGAGTTACAAAGATTTGCCTGATGGGTTTAGGCAGAACCGGGGCGGAAATTGCCCGTATAATACTTGAACAGAACGACATGAAACTGGTTGCCGCGGTTTGCTCCGAGTTCAGCAGCAAATGCGGAAAGGATGTCGGTGAAATACTGGGAATACCTGAAACGGGAGCCAGTGTGTATTCGGCAGGCGAACTTGAAGAGGTCATTCTCGAACATGCTCCTGACATAATTGTGGATTTTTCAAACGCCCGCGCAACACTGAAGAATGTTAAGTTTATATCGGAAAACAGGATAGGCCTGCTGATTGGAACGACAGGCTTTTCAGACCACGATGTAATGAGATTCCAGCTGCTTGCTTCAAAAAACGACAGCGGCATCCTCTATGCACCGAACATTACTCTGGGCGTAAACGTCATGATGCTTCTTTCAAACATTGCGGCAAGAATACTTTCAGATTATGATTTCCAGATAAGCGAGGCCCACCACAGGCACAAAAAGGACTCTCCCTCGGGGACTGCCCTGAAAATCGCGGAAGAGGTTGGAAAAGGACTTGAAGCATCCGGGGTGCCCGTAATCCGCGAGATACCCATCCATGTCACGAGGGCAGGCGGGATTGTGGGCCGGCATGAACTGATGATTGTGGGCGACAACGACATGATACGCATATCGCATGAATCATTCAGCAGAAAAGCTTTTGCAGCGGGTGCCCTGCGCGGTATACGTTTCCTGAGGGGGAAAACCGGCTTCTTCGAAATGAAGGACATGCTTGAACTGGACAAGGTACTGCTGTCCTATTTTGAAAAGCATAAGACTGCCGCAGCAAACTGACAAAGCGGGAAGGATTTTGGCTTTTTCAATGTGCGGCAGCTAAGTGATACGACGGCAGGCTTCAATAGCCTGCATTTACAGTTTATACAGGTACCAGCGCGAGGTGCTGAATTCATACTTCATTTCGTAAATGCGCTCGCTCCCGTCGATTACGCTCTGCACGGTAAACACAAGCATACGGTTGCCGGCGATTTTTTCCTCTTTTCTTGTTATTATGCGGTCTATCCTTACGATGCGCCATTCGCCGGTGTCTTCCTGTATCCGGAACTTCAGGGGCCTGATCTCGCCGTTTCTGCTGCTGAAAGAAATCATGTCAACACTTTTCATCAATACCTTCATCAGGATCCCTCCAGGCTGCGGCGCCGCTTCGGCGGCATGGCATCCGTTCCGTTTCCTCCTGTAATGCAATTATAAACGAACATATGTTCGGTGTAAAGAGGGAAAATCTGTTTACACCGGATGGATACCGGTTTAGAATGTTTCAAAGAATACTTCTGAAACCGAAAGGGGTTCTGAGATGACAGACATAATGGCACTCCTGGCCGCCCGGCTGGATATAGGAATAAAACAGGCGGAAAACGCGGTAAGGCTTATTGATGAGGGAAACACCATTCCTTTCATAGCGCGTTACCGCAAGGAAGCAACCGGCGGCCTCAATGACCAGCAGCTGAGGGAGCTTTATGACATGCTGATGCATTTAAGAAGTCTGGAACAGCGCCGCGTGGAGGTAAGGCGCCTTATAGCGGAGCAGGACAAGTTGACGGCTGAAATAGGGGAAGCACTGGACAGGGCCGAAACCCTTCAGGAAATAGAGGACATATACAGACCGTTCAAACCCAAAAGGCGCACCCGTGCGTCCATTGCCCGTGAAAAGGGACTGGAACCGCTGGCGGCGGTGATTTATGCCCAGAGTGAAAGCTGCAGAGATATCGCTGAAGCGGCTGCGCCTTACGTTGATGCGGCAAAGGGCGTGGCAAACACCGAGGAAGCGGTTGAAGGAGCTCTCGACATCATTGCCGAGATGATTTCGGACAATGCTCAATACAGAAAGGCAATCAGGGAAATGACCTTCCGGGAGGGTGTAATCGTCACTTCGGCCAAAAAAGACGAGGATTCCCCCTACCGGATGTACTACGATTTCAGGGAACCGGTATCAAGAATAGCTCCTCACCGCATCCTTGCCATAAACAGGGGCGAGCGGGAAGGATATCTTTCGGTGAAGCTGGAGGCTCCTGAAGAGAAAATTCTGGACTGGCTCAAAAGCAGGACTGTCAGGGAAGAGCCGTCGGTTTTCAGACCCTATGTGGAGAAAGCCGTGGAGGATGCCTACCAGCGGCTTATCAAACCTTCCATTGAGAACGAGATAAGGTCAGGCCTTACAGAAGCGGCATCGGAACAGGCCATAAAAGTGTTTGCCGCAAACCTTAGGAACCTTCTCCTCCAGCCCCCGGTAAAAGACAAGGTGGTGCTCGGAATGGACCCGGCATACCGGACGGGAGTCAAACTTGCAGTGGTGGACGAAACGGGGAAGGTCCTTTATACCGGCGTTATTTATCCCACTCCGCCCCAGAACAGGACAGAAGAGTCGGCCGGAATACTCAAGGCCGTAATAGAAAAGTACAGCGTGGACGTAATAGCCATAGGAAACGGCACGGCTTCACGCGAGACGGAGGTGTTTGCCGCCAGGGTCATAAAGGAATTGGACCGCAGAGTAAAATACACGGTGGTAAATGAAGCAGGCGCGTCGGTCTATTCAGCTTCCAAACTGGGGGCTGAGGAATTCCCGGATTATGATGTGACGGTGAGAAGCGCCATCTCCATCGCAAGGCGGCTTCAGGACCCCCTGGCGGAACTTGTCAAAATCGATCCCAAATCCATAGGCGTGGGACAGTACCAGCATGATATGAACCAGAAGAGGCTGGAGGAGACCCTGGCTGGTGTTGTGGAAGATTGCGTAAACAGCGTGGGTGTGGACCTGAATACCGCATCGGCGGCCCTTCTGTCCCATGTTTCCGGCATAAACGCCTCCATTGCCAGGAACATTGTTGCCTGGCGGGAGGAAAACGGAAGTTTCAAAAGCAGGAAGGACCTTCTTAAGGTAAAGAAACTGGGTGTGAAGACCTTTGAACAGTGTGCAGGATTCCTTAGGATACCTGGCGCCGAAAACATCCTCGACAATACCGCCGTTCATCCCGAATCCTACGATGGCTGCCTGAAGCTTCTCAAGATTACCGGATATACCCTGGAGGATGTGGCGGCAAGTCGTTTGCAAAACCTTCCGGGGAAAGTCGCTGAAATGGGTATAGAAAATGTTGCGGAGCAGACAGGTCTTGGTGTTCCCACACTTAACGATATCATCAGGGAACTCATGAAGCCGGGACGCGATCCCCGCGATGAACTGCCACCGCCGCTTTTGTCGGAAAATGTCATGGATATTAAGGATTTAAAGCCCGGCATGGTGCTTGCCGGAACGGTGAGAAATGTGGTGGATTTCGGGGCTTTCGTGGATATAGGCGTTCATCATGACGGGCTGGTCCATATTTCGGAGATGAGCGACCGGTTTGTACGGAATCCGATGGAAGTGGTGTCGGTCGGGGATATCATAAGAGTGAGGGTCCTGGAAGTGGATCCGGAACGCAAGAGGATATCGCTTTCCATGAGAAATACGGAATGAATTAATACAGCCGCCCGAAGAGGCGGCCTTTTTTGTTTCGTGATGCTGCGGGACAAAGGCTTCTTATAGCGCAAACCGGCATGAATGCGGCTTTGCTTGATGCGGAATAGTATATTGGGACATGCTGAGGGAATACTTATTAATTGAGTAACCTGGAAAGTTGTGTGTGAAATTGGACAATAAAGGCTACTTCAGATCCGACGATAAATTTGCCGCATTCAAGGTTGCACGGGCCGTGTCCGAACTGATGACCGAAGCAGGCCTTAACCATAATGAAGATGATAGCTGCAGGAGGCCCATCGTGGTCATGTGTATCGGTACCGACCGGTCCACCGGCGATTCGCTGGGACCGCTGGTGGGTGACATGCTCAGCAAGTGGAAGCTTCCGGGAGTTCAGGTGCTGGGCACCCTTGATGAGCCGGTACATGCCAAAAACCTTGAGGAAGTGCTGATAAAAACGGCACATCAGTTTCCCCGTGCATATATTGTGGCCATAGACGCATCATTGGGCATACTTGAGCATGTGGGCAGCATATCCGTGGGACGCGGGCCTATAAGGCCGGGCGCAGGCCTGAAAAAGGAGCTTCCGCCGGTAGGGGATATGCATATAACCGGAATTGTGAACACAGGCGGTTTTATGGATTTCCTGGTGCTTCAGAGCACGAGGCTGTCACTGGTCATGCGCATGGCCGATGTAATCGCCCGCGGCGTGCACATGGCTGTCAATGAGTTCATAACCCTGCCAATCCGCAAAAACCTGACCCTGGACAAAGCATAACCAATCTCAGATTTGGTTGTTTCTGTTTCCTGTATCAGGGTATATATTCTTGTATCAGGCAATATTTTCAGGAGAATGAAACCTTATGGGTTTATTCCCCGCGAACCGCCGAGTAAGAAAGGAGCATGGATATGGAAAAATGGGTTTGCACAGTGTGTGGCTATGTTTATGATCCCGCAGTAGGTGACCCCGATAACGGGATAGCTCCCGGAACACCGTTTGAGGACCTTCCCGATGACTGGGTATGCCCGGACTGCGGTGTGGGAAAGGACATGTTCGAGAAGATGGAATAGAATTTACGGAAACGGAAGAGCTTCATGAACCTTCCTGAAGACGGGGAACCAGGTATTTATCCTGCCGCTTCAGGTTCCCCGCGACCCCGGCGTTACGCCTGGTCACCTCTGCGTATATGCCGGGGTTTTTGTATGTATTGGCCGCCTGATGACAGGAAGCGGCATTCAATAGAAAAAGGGCCGTTTTTATGCCTGCAGCATTCCTGCAGGGCAGAAGCCCTGTGTCAGAACCGGCCGAAAATTGCGAAAACACAGACGGGAAGTCGGATAAGGCTAAAAAAGGCTGAAATTTTTTTGCTAAAGCATATTGACAGGACGTTTAGGATTTTGTATACTGTAAAAGCGCGCTGATGAGCGCAACCAAGGGAATATAGCTCAGCTGGGAGAGCACCTGCCTTACAAGCAGGGGGTCATAGGTTCGAGCCCTATTGTTCCCACCAGTTGTGGCCCGGTAGTTCAGTTGGTTAGAACGCTAGCCTGTCACGCTAGAGGTCGAGGGTTCGAGCCCCTTCCGGGTCGCC
>ENA-OWPA01000265-OWPA01000265.1-bioreactor-metagenome-genome-assembly--contig:-NODE-265-length-89259-cov-20.059777_pt1 | contig 89259 bp, 79 predicted proteins | sample MGYA00238139_ERZ651803 | MGnify/ENA primary metagenome ERZ651803 (study PRJEB26909, sample SAMN07631231) | bioreactor metagenome | isolation source: Switchgrass digestor | place: USA: Dartmouth... | reverse complement strand
TGCCGCCCATCTTTACAATCAAATCGTATATGAGAAATTCAAAACCGTTATTCCTAACGAGTATCAACACGGAATATGTATTCTATAATACTGTAAGCGCGGTTGAACAGCCAAAAACAGACCTAATTGAACCCATATCATTATCGACATATTATAATTAATCACGGACAGTACGGTAATACGCCGTAAAAAACGCCTGCCGCGATTTGTGCGTCCTTTCAAATCGCGGCAGGCGAAAAAATCATCTAAACCCTACTTCAGCATCAGTTCTTCCAGCTGATCCAGCAATTCTTCAAATAACCTGAGTGCCTGATTTACCGGTTCTTTCGTACTCATATCCACGCCCGCTCCCTTTAAAAGCTCTATAGGATAGTCGGAACTGCCGCCGCTTAAGAAACGGATGTAATCATCAACGGCAGGTTTGCCTTCCTGCAGTATCCTTCTTGATAAAGCAATGGCGGCGGAGAAGCCGGTCGCATACTGATATACATAAAACGCCTCATAAAAATGAGGAATTCTAGCCCATTCCATATCTATATCGGGATCCACCACAATGTCGTTTCCGTAATACTTAACGTTAAGGTCATGATAGATCCTGCAGAGAGTCTCGGCCGTCAGGCTCTGGCCATCCTGTACCATTTTGTGGGTAATCATTTCAAACTCCGCAAACATCGTCTGTCTGTAAAGAGTTCCCCTGAAGGTTTCAAGGAAGTGGTTTATCATATAGGCTTTCTGCATCTTATCCTCTGTGGTTTTAAGCAAATGATTGATTAATAATGCTTCGTTACATGTGGATGCCACTTCCGCCACGAAAATTTTATATCCCGCATAAATATACGGCTGCGTCTTATCGGAATAATAAGTGTGGATTGCGTGCCCCATTTCATGAGCCAGAGTAAATACGCTGTCAAGATTGCCGTGATAGTTTAAAAGCACATAAGGATGGGTGCCATATGCTCCCCAGGAATAGGCACCGCTGCGTTTATTCTCATTTTCATAAACATCGATCCAACGGTTGTCAAATCCTTCCTGAAGGACTTTCTGATATTCTTCACCGAGCGGTTTAAGCCCTTCCGCCACAATTTTTTTGGCTTCCTCATAAGGGATATCCATTTTTATTTCTTTCACAAGCGGTGTATATATATCATACATATGAAGTTCATCAAGGCCAAGTATCTTCTTCCTTAATGATATATATCTGTGCATAAGGTCCAGATTGTCATGGACGGCATCAATCAGATTGGTATACACTTCCACCGGAATGTTGCTGTCATCCAGGGCTTTTTCAAGGTTTGACGAGTATTTCCTTGCCTTAGTGAAAAACAGTTCCTGTTTTATATTTGAGCTGAATAACGCGGCCAGCGTATTTTTCATGCTGCCGTAAGTTTCGTAAACGGCTTTGAAGGTATCATGCCTTACCCTTCGGTCGGGGCTTTCAATCAGACTGATAAACCTGCCGTGGGTAACCCTTACCTTATTTCCGTTCTCGTCCACGATTTCGGGGAATTTTATATCCGCATTATTGAATTTGGAATAAATATTATCCGGAGCGGAAGCCATTTCACCGGCATCGGCCAAAATTGCCTCCATTTCGGCACTTAAGACATGGGGTTTGCGGCGCAGGATGTTTTTCAGATAGAAGTCATATAATTTCAGCCCTTCCTCTTCTTTCATAAACCGTGCAAGGGTTTCCTCGGATATGGTCAAGATCTCAGGTTCAACAAACGACAAAGCCGACCCCAACTGAACCATCAATACTTCCGCCTTATCTGCCAGTTCCTGATATACCGGGTTCGCGGTATCCTCGTGATATTTCTGATTGGCATAGACGTATACCCTTTCCATCATCATGTTCATTTCATCGGACAGCTTCAAAAATTCCAGCAATGTTTTCGCCGATTCTAAAAGCCTTCCTTTGTAACCTTCTGCTTTAGGAAGCATCTCTTTGATTTTATTGTATTCTTTTTCCCACAATTCATCCGTTGCAAACAAATCTTCAATAGCCCATGTATATTGTTTGTCAACTTCACTGCGCTTCGGTAAACTATTATTTTTTGTCATATACTATCTCCTTCCAATAATTATTTATGTTAAATCATCGAATAATCCGAAATCACTGTAAATAGATTATAATAAACATCCTATATAAATCGGGGAATTAAATAATGAAGTTATCATTAAATAAATACAGAAGCAAACTCTCAAAAGCATCGGTACTAATCTTTTTTGTCCTAATGTTTACATTTCCCCATGCGTCATATAAAGGCGCCAGTTCCGGCCTGATGCTGTGGTTCATGAATGTACTTCCAACTTTGCTTCCGTTTATCATTGTATCCAACATGATAATTAATCTGAATATCGCCGGGAAAATAAGCCGCCTGTTATACCCTTTGTTCGGTAAACTGTTCCGTGTAAGCCCCAACGGCTGTTATCCGATACTGGTAGGCTTTTTATCAGGACTACCCATGGGAGCAAAATCAACCGCCGATTTGGTGGAAGCAAACAGAATTGACAGCGATGAAGGCTTCTTCCTGCTTAGTATGTGCAATAACGCAAGCCCAATATTTATTATGAGCTATATTGCAACCAATCAATTACAGATGCCAGGACTTCGCCTGATCCTCCTGCTTATTATTTACGGTTCGTCCGTTATCAGCGCAAATCTTTATCGTATATATAAAAATAATATAATTAAAAAAAACCGCAAAAATGCATTTCATATAACAGAAGTCTACAAAGAATCCTCCGGGATTGGGGGTGAATACAGATCCGTACGGTTTTCCTTCGACATTCTGGATAAATCGATTATGAACGGATTTGAAGTCATAACCAAAATAGGCGGATATATAATTCTCTTTTCAATCCTTGCCCAAATAATCAATGAAATCGGCGCCGGTTTAAGCCTGCCCAAAGCCATAATTATAGGGTTTCTTGAAATAACAACCGGTATCGACCATATATGCAAACTTCCGATTGGCAAAAATACAAAAATAGTCTTGGCTTCCGTACTTACCTCTTTCGGTGGATTATCCGGTCTGGCACAAACCAAGAGTGTACTTGGCAAATCAAGACTATCTGTAAAATTCTATATTGCGGTTAAACTTCTTAGTGCCTTCGTGGCGATGGTGCTTACGCTGGTATATGTATTATACTTTCTGGATTGAATTACGAATCTATATTATTTAAAAACGTGTTTTCATCAAAATTGTAATCGTCATTCGCGTTGTTTTCCTTAGGTTCTTCATGTGCCGCTTCATTATTTTCAGGATACAACTGCTCCATTAACTCCTGCCTGTTTTGCCTTACAATATTCAGGTTGTTTTGTAATGCATTCAAAAAGGCTTCATACTTGCTTACAGCATCATCATAGGTATCGGCCAATACTTTTTCCAGTTTGCTTAATACATCATTGGAATACATCAATACCCCTGTTCTTATCTGCTCGGCCTCTTGTCTGGCTTCCCTGCGAAGTCTTTCCGCTTCCTGGGAAGCTTGCGTTATCATTTCATTGGCCTCGTAATAAGCCTGCTGCATTATCTCATGTTCATTAACCAAATCCTTGGCTTTTTCCCTGGTTTCAGCCAGTATCTGTTCCGCTTTCTTTTCGGCATCGGCAATAATGGCATCCCTGTTTGCGATGATTTTTTGATAACGTTTGATTTCATCCGGTGTTTTGAGCCTCAATTCGTCCAAAAGATCATACAGTTCATCTTTCGGTACGATAACTTTGGTGCTTGAAAGCGGCTGCATCCTGCAACTCTCAATAAACTCGTATATATCGTCAATCAATTGCTCAATTTTGCTTGCTCCCATACTCAAACACTCCTTAAGGAATTATATTTATCATATACAGACTGTACAATACATGCCGGTACAAACTGCCTGATATCCCCGCCAAAACTTGCTATTTCCCTGACTGTACTGGAACTTAAGTATGAATATTCCAACTTGGTTGTAAAAAATATAGTATCTATATCTTCATATAATTTATGATTGGTCTGGGCCAGTTGCAGTTCATAATCAAAGTCCGTTACGGCACGAAGACCTCTTACAATAAAGGAAGCATTACATTCTTTAGCAAAATCCACCAGTAAGCCGTTAAATGATTTAACTTTAATTCTGGAATCCAGATTATATTCTTTAAGCACTTTTTCAACCAGTTCCACCCGTTCTTCCGTTGAAAAAACGGTTTTCTTTGATATATTCCTTAATACGCCGATTATCAATTCATCTACAAGTTTTGAAGCTCTCACTATAATATCCAAATGTCCAAAAGTTATCGGGTCAAAACTGCCGGGATATATTCCAATTTTCATACTCTACTCCAATCTTTAGTTAAACTGCCTTTTGTTTATTTCGCCTGTTCAAGAAAAACATGTTGATTAGATTTGTATTCTTTTATCTTAAATATTCTGAATTTAGTGTCTTTCAAAAAGTCAAAACTGGTTTGTTTTGAAGCTTCTATGACAATAATTGTGTCACAATATATTATATTTGATTTTTGTAACGCAAAAATAACGTCACGTTCCAGATTTTTATTATAAGGAGGGTCCATGAATACAATATCAAAGACCTTGCCTTTTATCTCCAGGGCCCTGATTGCTTCCGACGCCTCCATAGGAAAAATTTCCGCCTGTGTTTCCAGTTTGGTGTTTTTCAAATTCAATTTAATACAATCCAAAGCTGCCCTATTGTTTTCAACAAATGCGGCATACTTGGCCCCCCTGGACAATGCCTCAATACCTATGGCACCGCTTCCCGAAAAAAGATCAAGAAAATCTGCATCCGCTAAATAAGGGTTAAGAATATTAAAGAGAGTTTCTTTTATTTTATCCGTTGTAGGTCTTGTATCAAACCCTTCCGGTGCCTTCAGCAATGTTTTTTTTGCCCTGCCAGCTATAACTCTCATACATCTTCCCCATTCGTTGATTAACAATAGTTATAATAATAATTTTATATTATTATATATTTTTGTCAACTTATTTTAAGTTTAGTTTAATCCATACGGCGACGGTTTTCAATACTTTTTGCACAAATGATAAAGCGGCTTTTAAGCCGCTTTATCATTAATATTTTTAATAGTAAATCGATCCGTTACTACTGATGTCCTGCCATTCTCTTTTCTGCATCCTGAATCATTTTCTTAACCATGTAACCTCCGACAGATCCGTTCTGATAAGAGGTCAGGTCGCCGTTGTATCCTTTCTTCAAAGGAACACCCAATTCGTTGGCGACTTCAAATTTGAAACGTTCCAGTGCCTCGCGTGCTTCGGGTATTTCTGCTCTGTTTCTTGCCATACATACTCCTCCAATCTTATCCTGATACGGATACTGTTTTTTGGAACCGTAACATCCCGAAACATTCTTTGAAATTTTTTATATTTCTCCGAATTATTTCATGAGATGTTACGTTCTTAGTATGTGCAATGCAGGCGAAAATACACTAGAACTTTTTGGATAATTGACGAAATATGGTTTTTTTAACTTATTTTTTGTGAAATTATTATAAATATAGATCAAACAGGTATTTTCTGATAACGGTTTATGACAGAGGGGGATCTTTTCTGTCCTTCAGCTTAATATAAGGTTTGTGTTTTGAAATACTCTTATAAGCCGGACGAATGATTTTACCCGCATTGTTAAGTTCTTCAAGCCGATGGGCCATCCAGCCGGATATTCTCGCAATGGCAAATATGGGTGTATATAACTCTATGGGAATGCCCAGCATGCGGTATACGAAACCGCTGTAGAAATCCACGTTGGCACTGACACCTTTATATATTTTCCTTTCACGGGCAATAACCTGCGGCGCCAAACGTTCCACCAGTTCATAAAGGGCGAATTCATCCTCCATATTCTTTTCTTCCGATAAGCTCTTAACATATTGTTTTAATACTTTGGCTCTCGGATCCGATATGGAATAAACCGCATGGCCCATGCCGTATATTAAACCGGATTTATCGAAAGCCTTTTTATTAAGAATATCCGTCAGATATCCGGCCACTTCTTCTTCGTCCTTCCAGTCCCTTATATTGGCCTTCATATCCTCAAACATCTGCATGACCTTGATATTGGCCCCGCCGTGTCTAGGCCCTTTTAATGATCCCAACGATGCGGCTATGGTTGAATAAGTATCCGTACCGGAGGAAGTAACTACATGGGTTGTGAAAGTAGAGTTGTTTCCTCCGCCATGTTCCGCATGAAGAACCAGGGCAATATCGAGAATTTTGGCTTCCAGCTCCGTGAATTGCTTATCCGAACGAAGCATATACAGTATGTTTTCCGCCGTCGAAAGCCCTTCTTTGGGAGGATGTATAACAAGGCTTTTGCCGAAATGGTAATGGCTGTATGCTTTATAACCGTAAACTGCCAGGAGCGGGAACAGGGCGATAAGCTGGAATCCCTGTCTTAAGACGTTTTCTATGGATATGTCGTCTGCCCGGTCGTCATATGAATACAGCGTAAGCACACTGCGGGCCAGTGTGTTCATCATGTCTTTACTCGGAGCCTTCATAATGACGTCCCTGACAAAGTTTTTCGGAAGGCTGCGGTAAAACTCCAGCTGACTTTTAAAATTGTTAAGCTGATTTTCCGTTGGCAGTTCACCGAACAGTAACAGATATGTAACTTCTTCAAATCCGAACCGGTTATCGCCGGTAAATCCCGTTATGATATCTTCCACGTCAATGCCCCTGTAATACAGTTTCCCTTCACAGGGTACATATTCACTGTCCACAATCGTGTAAGAATGGACTTCGCATATGTCAGTAAGTCCGGCTAATACACCTTTGCCGCTGATATCGCGTAAGCCCCTTTTAACATCGTATTTCTGATACAATTCCGGATCGATAACACAATTTTTCTTAACCTTTTCGGCTAGTTCATAAATTTGCGGAGTTATTTCTGAGTATTTGCTCATTTGATATCCTCCTTTCAGATCTTTATATAATGAACAAGGCATCTGAAAAAATTAAATAAAATTTCCATAAACAACCGGAATTAATAACTGGACATGATGAAATTATTATTAGAAAAAAAGTTCAGATAAATGCAACAGAAAATTTGTAATTCAGGTACTGTTTGGTTTTGAAAACATTTTAAAAGCATTAATATTGCAGTTTAATTCGGCAAATAAATACTTCCTGTTAGAATTATAAAATAAAACAGGCAGATGTCGTTCAGGCAACTGCCCGTCATATAGTAAAAAATAAGTTTATAAGTTAATTGATTATTTTAATACATTAATATAATAATATATTAAATTATAAATTGTCAACATTTTATCATATTTTTACTGATTTATTTTTACAATATATGTTTTATAATCATATTCTCCGGAATCCGGATTCTCAAAAACGACTTCTCCGAGGTTCCTGATTAGTTCATGGTTAACCCATCCGTATTTTTTTTCTTCAAGAGGACCGACATAAATATAAGAGACATTATATTTATTTATCAGCTCTTTAACCGTATTTTCGTCACCGGAAGTATAAATGGTTTTTATATCATCAGCCCTGCTGTTAAGCTGTGATACAACCATATCGTCCGTACGGTTCGGGTTCGATTTCCATAACTGCTCATGGGTGAACCATCCTAAAACCGTCGGAAGCCCTGTTATGACAGACACCCTTTGATAATCCGAATAACTGTCGCCGTTGGCTTCCAGAACCACCGGCGTTCCCGTTACATTTTCATTCAGCCACTTTATGGCAAGATAATCGTCCTTAAAATTCTTTTCCATAAAAATTGTTGCGTCGATTCCTTTATAACCGCTTCTGTCGAATATATTACCGTACCAGTTTTTCACGGCATTAATACAGTACGGAAGTGTAAGGCAGAATACAAACAGCAGTATAGCCGCCGTTTTCTTCCGGCTTCTTCCTCCCCCGTAACGCAAAAGCCTTACAAAAATATAACCGAAGCTTATACCGAACATAATAAAAGCCTGATAGGTTAATTTAAACATGGTATTGGCTCTTTTATAATCACCGGAATAAATATCCTTTACATAAACCAGTTCCGGTAAAATCGTAAGTCCTATGGCACATAATCCTATGGTTATAACATAAAGATCCGTAACCGTAAGGGATGACATATAGGAAGAAATCATCCTGCCTGTTCTGGCCGTTTGCGGTTCATTTAACTGTATTCCTTTCTTCCTGGTTTTATATCGCTTCCCGCTGTCTTCAAAATCCCGTACCGTTGTAATTAAAAACGTGGATACGGTTATAATCGGCAGACCCCATAAGACCATGAACTGATACAATGGAGTATGGTTTTCTGCCAACAGAACCGATGCCGATATTTTGTCAAAATGAATCGAAAACGGTAACGAAAAAATCTTTGCCAGAGCAATTACCAATATTCCCTGAAACCCTGTAAGCAAATATGCTTCCTTTTTAAAATCGTACATAATCATGTTGGAAAACAGGATTATGGCCCCGGAAACCACATAGTATATGGGATAATCCCAAAAATTTGTCGTATGGAATAAGCCGATAAAAAAGCCCAGCGCTATGATCGACGGATTAAAAATTTCCCGGGCAGTTATCTTTCTGTCATTGTCACGACCGGTTTGTCCGAAGAGCCAGCCTAATAATATAGCCAGCACCGTAAGCACAAAAGTTATATTAATAACATGAGCATGCAGATCCCCCAATACGAAAGAATATGCCGGAAACTCATGAATTGTCTTGTCATGGGTCTCGGGATTATATCCGATATACCTGGTGGCATCGGGAAACCAATAATAATCTGCGTCTTCACTTCCAGCCATCTTCTTTATCGTGGGTATAATCCACCGATAAATGGGATAATGCATATTGCCTGCCAGACAAACCGCCGCTGCCGCAAGCAATCCCGACAAAACCGCCGCCTTACGGGATTTTTCGCAGTACCGGATGCCGTATTCTGACATAAGGTTATATGCCAGGGAAAAAGACAATACAAAGCAGAAAGCCCCCGTCATAGTCAGCATCAGATTGTATCCATGGGATACATCAACAAATGAAAGCCTGGTCAGATAGGTTGCGATAAACTGGCCGACATAATAATAATTCAATGACGTACCGCTGTACCAAAAATCCTGTGGCGGCATATATTCGCTTCTCATCATGGTGGTCATAAAACCGTAATCCATGAATTTTTCAGTTCCGTATGCTTCCGGTTTAAAACCCCGGATGTAGGTAAATATGAGGAAAACCGCTAAAAAAAGCAGCTCTTCCTTAAAAAAAGTCAAAAGATTGTCTTTCTTTATGTAATCGGAAAGGAAATTATGTCGGGTTTCCGTCCCCGACCTGTGGTAATACAATAAAATGATTATATTTATAATCAGCCCGATTCCAACGGTAAAAATACATGATGGAGCCGTAAACTTCATTATTTTCAGTGCCGAAAGCATCCACATGAGATATCCTGAAAAGGCAATGCCGATAGTTTTGGAAAACAGATATCCCCTGTCGGAAAGGTTTCCAAACAACAAGCCGGAAAGGGGCAAAAAAATTAATCCGAGACAAAATACCATAAGCCACCATTGCATAAACGGCAGCATATCCTCTCCAAGCAAGAAAATACCGTTCATAAAAACATCACCTTGTTTATGACATTTTGCATAATAAATACCGCAGAGTATATTCTATCTGCGTAAGTTTTATTCAACACAATACATTTCTATATCTTTTCCTGCTTCAGGACCTTATTAATGGTTCTGAAATCCCGGAAAGCCTTCCGGCCTATCCGGATTATTTTTTTCATATTAACAGAGTTGGTGCCGCCCTGTCGCGGCCTGAAAGTTATGGGCCTATACTCGACTTTCAGTCTGCCTCTTGCATATATAACCGAAATTATGACATTGGGCAGATTGTATCCTTCTGGAATAAGATCCATATATCTTTTTAATACCGGCACTTTCATCAGCCTGAAAGGAGTATTGGCGTCTTTAATCCATACATGGAAGCAGAGCCACAACGTCAATTTCAGTATTTTGGTTACAAAAATACGGGACAGGCCGTCCTGTCTATTTTTTCTGTGACCGATTACCATATCCGCCTTTTCTCTTCTTTCCCAAAAAGGCCAGAATTCCTCCGAGAGAGTCTGCCCGTCGGAATCAGTCTGGAATATATAATCGGCCCCGTTTTCTATAGCATATTTATAGCCGTATAAAACTGTATCCCCATGACCCCCGTTCGGTTTGGTGAGGGCTTCCAACGCCTCAAGCTTTTCGGCCGCCTTCCTGATAATCGAATAAGTGGAATCCCTGCTTCCGTCATCAATAATCACCAGCCTGCTGCCGTTACCGATTTTTTCAACTATCGGATACCAGTCCTTAATAACAGCCTCTATGTTCTCTTCTTCATTGTAGGCCGGAATAACTATATATAATTTATCCATCCTTCTCCTCCTTAGAGGGTTATCCCGGGATTTCCGGGATAACCAAAGCCGCAACACCCAAACCTTATCTCCAGCCAAATTATTTCAACTGATTGAACACGTCCAAAGCGCGCCTTACAACCCCGTCCATATTGTAATAACGATATTCGGCCAGCCGTCCAAGGAAATATACATTGGTTTCCTTTTTCATTTCATTTTCGTACAAAGCATACTGTTCCTTGTTTTCACGGGTCGGGAACGGATAATACGGTTCCCCTTCGGAGCAGGGAAATTCCTTGCAAATTGTGGTTTTATGATGTTTCTGCCAGGTAAGCTTCTTAAATTCCGTTATCCTTGTAAAATCATAATCATTGGGATAATTTATGACCGCGGCTTCCTGGTATTCTTCCTTATCGAAGGTTTCGAACCGGAACTTTATACTGCGGTAAGCAAGTTTGCCATATTTATAATTATAGAATTCATCGGCAGGTCCGGTATAAATCAGGATCTCGTAATCGATCTGATCGATAACTTCTTTATAATCGGTGTTCAGGAGTATTTTTATATTTTTGCTCGCCGCCATGTTCTCGCACATTTTGGTATAGCCGTATTTAGGCATTCCCTGATACCTGTCCGCAAAATACCTGGTATCACGGTTCACACGGATGGGTATTCTTGAGATTACGGAAGTGTCCAGTTGAGCCGGATCCACTCCCCATTGTTTTTTCGTATAATTTTCAAATATTTTTTCATAAATGTCCCGGCCCACCTTGCTTAAAGCCACATCCCTGCTGGTTTTTACTTCCTTTATGTCTTCTGCCTGTTCTTTCAGAAAATCCTCCACCTGGAAACAATTTAAGTTCAGATTGTACAGCTTGTTGACGGTTTCCACCGATATGGGCATGGGTATGAGATTCCCGTCCACATAGGTAAGAACCCGGTGCCAGTAATCGTTCCATTCTGTGAATTGCGACAGGTACATATAGACTTCCCTGTCATTGGTATGGAAAATATGGGGTCCGTAATTGTGAATCAATATGCCGTCTTTATTGTATGAATCATACACGTTTCCTCCGATATGGCCCCTCTTTTCAATTACCAGCACTTTCTCGTCAAGTACATTCGCTATTCTTTCGGCTACGGTAAGTCCGGCAAGGCCGGCTCCTACAACTACATACTTAAATTTCATCTTTCATCCTCATTTCCCAGTATTTTTTCGATTTAATTTCCGGCTTTCCGAAATACCGGATTTTACAATTCCGAAATTATTATTGAATTATGTTTATCTGGATAATATTCAATGAAACATTTCATTGAATATCAATATCACTGTACAGTTTTTTAGCCGTATCGTAAACAGACAGCCTCCATTCTCCTTCTCCGGTTTCATACACGCATTCGTACGTCGACCGGATATTGTCTTCGTTTAAGTCATAGTTATCGCTTACCCTGTTGGCATACTCCACAACGATAAACCTGATATTGTTTTCTTTCACCAGCATGTCCAGTTCCTCAGGGGTGCCTGCCTCATACATTCTCTTAACCATTATGTCACGATAAGCTGTGTCATATCCGGCCGACCAGGCATAATATTGATGCCCCTGATACAGCATTGCTCCGCCGAACACAAGCTGATTAATTGTATACGGATCCGTAAGGAAAATGTCTTTGGAATCACTGTTGTTTCTGACAAATTCGGTCAGTGGGTCTTGCATATTGAGAACAATCTTGCCGTCTCCGGAATTTTTCTTAAGTACCGTTGCAAAATCATAAACTCCCGTTACCGTCATGGCAAAAATCAGCAAACCTGCGGCTATGCTCCATACCGCTTCCTTTTTGTCAAACATCCCTGTAATAAGCTGTGCCGCAAAAATTCCGAGCAGAATGCAACTCATCATAATATACTTATGGTTAACAGTCACATCCACAGTCAATGATACGGTAAAGGCAAAAACAAGCGGAGCCAGAAAAGCCGCAATTACATACCTCTCCACCCATCCGGAAATCAAAAAGGCAGCTATAATTACGACAGGAAGAATGCCCAAAAGTTTATCAATATATGACATTACCCCGAAAAAAGACTTATTTTCCGCAATAAAGCCGAATAAGAACTTCGGGGATACGGCCGGGCCGTCTATAAAGTATCCGGTCTGTATTCTTGCCAGCAATACCGTAAGCATGGCCGTCATTAAAAATTCCAGTCTTCTTCCGGATAATATCGCCACTATAAAGAGCACCAGAAGGCATCCTATCACAACCGACCCATGGAAAAAGGAGAGGCTGCCAAGAAGTATGCCCAAACCGACGGGATATCTTATACTCCTGATTTCCCAGCCCTCTTTGGAAAGGAATATCCTTTTAAATGTAAGTTTGTCTTTTCCGTTATTTTCAAACATTTCATAAAGCCGTGGAAAGAACAAAATCAGAACGAAGAACATGGCCGTAAGGCCGAAGGCAAAATGTCTCTGATTGCAATATACGTTCAAATTCCACAAACCCCAGTCTTCATGGGGTGTTTCTCCTATAAAAACGGTATTATCCCGTAAGGTTTTCCATATGCTTTCATTTTCCGGCGCTTTTGCAAGGAAATCAAAGAAGGCTTTGGAACTTCTGAATGCAAAAAACAAGCAGGAAAGGACCCCGGTCATCATTCTCCCGGATATTTTCAGAGCAAGAACATATAACAGCATAAAAGCGCATACAAAACTTATCATGCTGGGAACGTTGAACGCATAATCAATTCTCATTCCCAAAAACTCAAGATTTCCCGCCAGGAACTGAAACATGAAATGGTACTTCATATCGGCTCCCGCATAATGGGAATAGGAAGTCGGGAAATTATTGCCGTAGGAGAAGGATCTTATCATTCCTATATGCGGTGAAAAATCACTGAATACTGTTACACCTATATTCAGTTTTCCGTCCTTCACATAAAATGTTGACCACATTAGTACTACGGCCAGCAAGGTAACCATGCCGAGAAGGATTAATTCCCCTCTTACGGTTTTTATATCGTTACAAAGTAAACTTACTTTAGTGCCGTTCTTTATCCTTTTGAAATAAAATGTTACCGCCCAAAAACACAATGCTGCCGGCATAACTGCCGCATTGGCAACCGTAAGCGGTGATTGGGTTCCTGCCGCCAGCGAAGCTACGATATAGACCGGCCAGGTCACGGCCAGAACACCGGTTACAAACCAGGCGGGAATCAACAGCAAATAAGGGCTTAAGTTAATGCTTCTGCTATCGTATGATTTACATGTATGGGAAGACAAATCGTAGAAAACGCAGGAACAGACGGCCCAGCCCACACCGAAACAAAGCAGAAGATATATCAGTCCTAACATTTATCGTCACCGCCTCTGCCGTTGCCTTTTACATATTCGGTTATGATAAATCTCGGTCTTGATTTTACTTCCATATATATCTTTGAAATGTATATTCCTATAATACCGAGACTGGTCATTATCGCACTCCCGATAATCAGCTGAAGAAGAATGACGGTAGTAAAACCCGGACTTGCCTTTCCGGACAATTTCATTATCAGAGTCTGAATTCCGAGTATTACGGAGCCGATAAACATAATGATACCCAGCAGGGTTATACAATGTAAAGGCACGGAAGTATATGAAGTGATGGCGTTAAGCGCCAGCCTTATAAGTCTTAACAATGACCATTTCGTGGTTCCGTTCACTCTTTCGGCTACGTCGAATTTTATTTCTTTTCTTTCAAACCCCAGCCAGGCGGACATCCCTCTGAAGAATATGGCCCGTTCGGGAAGCTTTTTCCATGCTTCAACCACCTTACGATCCAGAAGTTTGTAATCGGAAGCCTGTCCCAGATGGATATCCGAAGATTTATATATGATATAGTAAAAGAACTTGGCACAAATCCTATAGACCGGCTTTTCCTTTCCCCGCGAATGTTTGATGCCTTCAACCACATCATATCCTTCAAGCCAGGCATCAACCATCTTTGGGATAAGTTCGGGAGGATGCTGTAAATCGGAATCCATAACCAGAACCATGTCACCGTCGGCATATTCCAGGCCGGCGCATATGGCGGATTCTTTGCCGAAATTCCTGCTTAGCCTGATCAGAGTAATTCGGTCATCTTCGCTTGCCAGAGATTTTAATTCCGCCCATGTATTATCTTTTGATCCATCGTCCACCAAAATAAATTCATACACTATTGCATGATCTATCAGGACTTTTTCGATAACTTTAATTGAACTTTTTATATGTTCCCCTTCCTGATAAATCGGAATAACTACTGACAATAAAGAATTCTTATCCCTGTTCCGGCCTGCCGGTTTATCTACGGTTATCATAGGATACCCCATTTCATCCGGAAATCGCAGTTTCCCGTAATTTAAATCACTTATTTTCCATTTATACAAATAATGTTATGTCTTGCGATTACCTTATTAGTAATTCCCAATATTTTGTTATAAATGCTACAAGCATTTTCATGCAATCTACTTTTCAGGCATTCCTTTAATAAGCTTACGGTAAGTATGAAACCGTATGTCTTACAGCTTTTGCCAGCGTGTGGTCTTATGCTTAGTATAGCATAAATACGGTATGTATTAAAGAAAAATAAAGTTTATAATGTAGAACTTCTTTGATAAAGTATCTTCTCCTCCAAATGGGGATTTTCCGAAAAAATTCTCTCGGTCTCCTCGTCGCTTAAATTTTTTGCGGCTTCGGCCGCCATCTTCAAAATGGCGGCATCGGTATATATGTTTCCAATTTTGAATTCCAAATCCCCGCTTTGCCGTATGCCGAACAAATCTCCCGGCCCCCTGAGCTTTAAATCCTCTTCGGCTATATAGAAACCGTCGTTGGATTTATTTAAAATCTCCAGACGTTCCCTGGCTTCCCTGCTTTTCGTTCCACATACAAATATACAATAAGACTGGTACTCTCCGCGGCCTACCCTGCCCCTTAACTGATGGAGCTGGGCAAGACCGAACCGTTCGGCATTTTCCACCATCATAACGGTGGCATTGGGCACGTTGACTCCCACTTCCACTACGGTTGTGGATACCAGTACATGTATTTTCCCTTCCGCAAATCTTTCCATGATTTCATTCTTTTCTTTTGGTTTCATCTTTCCGTGGAGATATTCCACACAAATATAGGAAGGCAATACTTCTTTCAGATGCTGAGCATAATCAATCACGTTTTCCGCTTCTATCTCTTCATTTTCTTCCACCATCGGACATATGACGTAAGCCTGTCTACCCATAGCCACCTGTTTTTCGATAAACCTGTAAGCCGCGGGTCTGTAATCGGTACCCACAACACAGTTTTTTATGGGAAGCCTTCTTGCCGGAAGTTCGTCTATTACCGAAATATCAAGATCTCCGTATAGTATCAAAGCCAATGTTCTTGGAATAGGTGTCGCGCTCATAACCAGTACATGGGGCCTTTTTCCCTTGGTCATTAACTCTTCCCTTTGTCTTACTCCGAAACGGTGCTGTTCGTCGGTTATAACCAGCGCCAGGTTGTCATATACAACCTTTTCCTGTATAAGGGCATGGGTACCGACGATAATATCGACCATATGGCTTTTTATAAGGTCGTAAACTTCCCTTTTTTCTTTGGCGGTCATGGAACCGGTAAGCAGGCAAACCGAAACCCCGAAAGGCGAAAGCAGCCCGCATATGGATTTATAATGCTGTTTTGCCAGCACTTCCGTAGGAACCATAATGCAGGCCTGATATCCGTTTTTTGCCGCCATAAGAAGAGCCAGAACGGCAATAACGGTTTTTCCGGAACCCACATCACCCTGTACCAGCCGGTTCATTACACGATCGGATGTCATATCTTTCTTAATATCCTTCCAGGCCGAAACCTGGGCCGAAGTCAGACTGTAGGGCAGTCTTCTTATCAGCTCTTCACAGTCAGGCACTTCATTCATGGGGTAATCGCTATGTTCAAGTTCCTTATTGTTTTTCATTCTTCTCAGAGCCAAAGAATACAGGAAAAACTCATCAAACACAAGGCGTTCCCTGGCTTTTAGCAAACTGGCCTTGTCTTTGGGAAAATGTATCTCCTTCAAAGCCCTTGTCCGATCCATCAGCGAATAGTATCCGGCTATTTTTTTCGGAATATAATCCCTGGCAAAATCCAGATTTTCAAGAATCTGGCGAACCGATTTTATCAGCAGGTTATTCGTTATACCTTCCGTTAACGGATAAACCGGCTGAAGTACTTTCAATAGCCTGTAATACTCATCCTTATTAAAATAAATCTTAGGCTGTTCCATAACCGGACGGCCGTATTTTACCTTTATCTTGCCTCTGAACAGATACCGGCTTCCGGTCCGAAGTTTGCTCATAAGATAAGGCATATTGAACCATGTCAGCGCCAGGGTGCCCGAAGCGTCCCGTACTTCGGCATTAATTATCTGCAGGTTACGTACCTTCTTGATTGTGGGACTTCCTGTCAACGATGCCTCTATGGTTACCGTATCCCCTTCGGTTATCCGGGAAATGGGAACCGGCATACCGAATTCTTCATAACCTCTCGGATAATGTTCAAGCAGATCCTGCACGGTTTCTATCCCTATTTTCTTGAAAGCCTTCTTAGTCTTTTCCCCTATTCCTTTCAAAACGTCTATACTGTCGTTGTACTTCAATTTCTTCACTCCGGTTAACTTATGTTTTGCTTTGATTTTTATTATAATCCATCGCGGCAATTAATTAAAGATGTCAGTAAATCTGAATCTCAATAACCGAAACGGCAGCATAATGCGGCATTTTCCGGATTTTGCGGATTCACCCTGATATATTAATTATATATAAATATCCATATCATAATAAAAAATTTTTATAATCAGAAAAAACTGTTGACAAAATAAAAATAGCAGCGTATTATTGTATTAAGTAATTAATACAATAATACATTGTACAAACAATAATAACATTAATACAATATTAGAAATTAATCATTATTAAAAACACCTTTAGTTTAAACATCTATATGAAATTTATCAATTTATCCGGTCATTTTATGAAAGGAGCCTGAAGAATGCAATGGGATTTGAACAGCGAAAAACCGGTATATCTTCAGCTGGTGGAGCAAATCCAGGCGGGAATCATATCCGGCAAGTACCGGCCCGGTGATAAGCTTCCCTCTGTCCGTGAAATGGCGGCCCAGGCTATGGTTAATCCCAACACGATGCAGCGGGCCATGTCCGAACTGGAACGGGACGGTCTGGTTTATGCCAACCGCACCGCAGGAAGATTTATAACTTCCGATGAGGAATTAATAAGGCAGCTGAAAAAACGTTACATCACCCGGATTATAAGCGAATTTCTTGAAAAGATGGAACAACTGGGTCTTAATCATGACGAAATCGTTTCTTTAATCGATGAAGTATCAGAAAATAAAGGCGTGTAAAACGAAAAGGAGTATGATAATGAGCGCAATATTGGAATGCAGGTCGTTAACAAAAAAATTCGGTTCTGTAACCGCCCTTAATAATATCAATCTTACTTTGGAACGGGGTAAAATTGTAGGTCTGCTTGGCCCTAACGGCAGCGGAAAGACCACACTGATCAAACTGATTAACGGTTTACTGGTACCGACCTCCGGAACCTTGTATGTTGCAGGTATGGCTCCGGGAGTTGAAAGTAAAAAAATCGTATCCTACCTTCCTGAAAGAACTTATTTGCCCGACTGGCTCAAAGTATCCCAGGCCATAGAATTTTTCAGGGATTTTTACGAAGACTTTGATCCCAACAAGGCATATGACATGCTAAGGCGCCTCAATCTTGACCCGGATAGGCGGTTAAAGACTTTATCAAAAGGTACAAAAGAAAAGATTCAGCTCATCCTCGTAATGAGCCGAAATGCGGATTTATACTGTCTTGACGAACCGATAGGCGGTGTGGATCCTGCCGCAAGGGATTATATATTGAACACCATAATTTCAAATTACAACGACAACGCCACGATTATTATTTCCACTCATCTTATATCCGATATTGAGAATATACTGGATGAGGCAATATTCATCAAAGACGGCAATTTATACCTGCACTCGTCTGTCGATGATATCAGGGAAAAAGAAGGCAAATCCATAGATTCGTTATTCAGGGAGGTATTCAGATGTTAAAAAAGCTGTTGAAAAATGAGATTTACGCAACCGGAAGAATCCTGCTGCCCATATACGGCATAACCCTTATTCTGTCCCTGGTGAATCGCATATTAATAGACATAAACCGGCATAACGCCATCTTGAACATAATCGGTTCGATAATGATGTTTTCCTATGTCACAGCCATAATAGCCACAATAATTGTCACCTTTATTCTCATAATTCTCAGGTTTTACAGGAATTTGATGACGGACGAAGGCTATCTTATGTTCACCTTACCGGTCAAACCGCTGCAGCTTATAAACTCCAAACTCATATCATCGATTTTATGGTTTATTGTCAGTATAATTGTTACAATATCGTCACTGATTATACTTTTGCTGAATGCCGAACGGGCGGGTCTAATCAGGGAAGGATGGAATTTAATTTTCGGGACATTTAAAGAATATTTCGGAGATAATTATTATTTACTGATTTTTGAAGCCGTATTGGCGTCAATTATAAGCGTAATCCAGCAAATACTGCTTATTTATGCGTCTATTGCCGTCGGTCATCTGTTTACCGGACATAAAGTGCTGGGAGCGTTTGCGTCCTACATCGCCATAAGTATCGCCGCACAGATATTTACCAGCATTGTTATGGTGATAATAGCTTATTTTCCGGGCTCGACCGTCGAGGAACTTGAAACACAGTTTGAAACCCTGCCGCATATGGTAATGCTCCTCATCATAGGTCTGGGAGTCTTATTCAGTGCAGCGTATTATATAACTACAAACTATATATTCAGCAAAAAACTTAACCTGGAATAACAAGTCCTTAAGGATCATTCCTGTTCAACAGTAATCCTTATTATTAACCGATGAATAAAATATAAAAAATCTGCTGCCTTGCATATATAAACGGATAATCGCCGGTTAAAATGCGATGCAGCAGTTTTTATTTGTTTATTTTCAAACTTTAATCTATCTTAATCTTCTGTCTTCGAATCGGCTCATTTGCTTAAGGCAATATATCAGTTCCTGCAGCCTCTGTTCCAGAGGCCCGTCCTCAATAGTACAGTCCAGAGACGCCGCCATGTCGTTAATCATTCTGTTATCAATAGATTTAATATGTGTGGTAACAATCTCAAGTTTTTTTGTAAAGGTGTCCGCATCCAGAAAACCCAGCAAAACAGCGTTAACTTTATCAAAGCCGTTTACCGTACCGTCAGCCTTAATGTCACCGTGTAATTTATCATTGCTTATTTTTTCGATTGACAAAGCATCATTTATATTGCCGTTTTCCCCCTTATTTTTATCGGTAACAGAAAACGGGGCATTATTTTCAGGCTCATCCGGTCGGATTTCGGTTTCCGCGATATTTTCATGAATTTCATTCATAAATTTTGAAAGAGGCAGTATATAAGTCTTAAAATTCCCGAATAAAGCCTGGTAAACCGCCATCTTTTCGCCTGTTTCCTTATGTATTCCGATTGTTATAACCTGATAAGGCTTGTCCTTAGCCATATAAAAAATATCGCCCGGTCTCGGAATATTTTTCATTTCACCCCTCCTTAAATATCTTTGACAGACATCATATATTCCGGAAAATCCTCTTCCGCGTTCCAAAAAGGCAACAACCCAATCTGAACATTTCACGGTAAAAATCTTCTCTTTAAAGATATAAAAGTGGTCAGAATGCGACCACTTTTTATTTTAATCTTCCGTATATTTTTTACCTCTTATTCCACTGAAACTATATAATAATAAATCGGTTGTCCGCCGTAATGAATCTCCACATCCAGGTCGGGGAATAACTCCATAAGTTCATCGCCGACACTGCCTGCTTCCTCATCGGTTATATCCTCGCCATAGTAAAGACTGATCAGCTCGGACTCATCATCCACAAGTCTTTTAACCAAATCAACCGTAGTAGACCTTACATCATCACCTACGGCAAGAATGGTCTTATCATCAAGCCCCATAATATTGCCCTGTTTGATTTCCTTACCGTCGATTACGGTATCCCTGATGGCATAAGTAACTTGACCGGATTTTACTTTGCCCATCTCCTCAATCATCTTCCTGGCATTCTCTTCCGGTGACTTGTCGTAAACATAATTTATCACTGCTGTAATTCCCTGAGGGACCGTCTTTGAAGGTATTACGATTATATTCTTGTCTTCGGTCAGTTGTTTTGCCTGTTCTGCCGCAAGTATAATGTTACTGTTGTTTGGCAGTATAAAAATGGTGTCGGCATTTACTTCATTAATGGCATTCAGCATATCTTCGGTACTGGGATTCATGGTCTGCCCGCCTTCGATAATATAGTCCACACCGAGTCCGGTAAATATTTCGCCCAAACCCTCGCCCATGGAAACGGCTATAAAGCCTGCTTTTTTCCTGGGTTGTTCTTTCACTGGCTCTTTGGGTTTCTCATTGGACACAGGCGCACTCTGCATATCCTTTATCAGTATCTCGTTATGCTGAACACGCATATTGTCTATTTTCATATTGGTAAGATATCCATACGTCAGACCTTTTTGTATTGCCAAACCGGGGTCGTTCGTATGTACATGTACCTTAACGATGTCATCATCCGATACAACAACAATGGAGTCACCGATAGATTCAAGATAATTTTTGAATTCCATTTCGGTACTCAAAGTATATTCTTTTTCAAGATGTACCATAAATTCGGTACAATAACCGTATTTAATGTCTTCCGAGGCAACTCTTTCCCTGTTGATTCCGGTCGTTGCTTTTTGCTCAAGGGATACGGGATCAATCTCTTTACCGAGTAAGGCGTTATAGGCGCCTTTCATAATTTCTACAAGCCCCTGGCCACCGGAATCGACCACTCCCGCTTCTTTCAGAACAGGCAACATCTCCGGAGTCTGGGCCAAAACTTTCTCCATATGGGCGATTACTTCCCTGCCGAAATAAACCAGATCATCGGTTTCAAGTGCGAGCTGGGCCGCTCTTTCGGCCGCACCTTTGGCGACGGTCAGAATCGTTCCTTCTTTCGGTTTCATAACCGCCTTATATGCAGTTTCCACGGCTTTCATAAAACCGTTCGTAATGACAGTTACATTAAGTTCCTTATAATCTTTAATCTCTTTGGTAAATCCTCGGAACAACTGAGACAGAATTACGCCGGAATTCCCTCTGGCCCCACGAAGCGAACCGCCGGATATGGCCTTTGCCAGTTCCTCTATCGAAGGGTCATTAAGACTGTTTACTTCCTTTACTGCGGACATAATGGTAAGCGTCATATTTGTACCGGTATCTCCGTCTGGTACCGGAAATACATTCAGTTCGTTAATATATTCCTTTTTGGCTTCTATACTCGCAGCTCCGGCAAGAAACATCTTTTTAAATGTTTTTGCGTCAATAGATTTAACAATCACCGATTTTTCCTCCTTAACTACCGTAATTCCCAGCGTCAGTCAATTACTCTGACTCCCTCGACAAAAATATTGATTTTCTTTACCTCAAGTCCCGAGAATTCTTCCACACTATATTTTACATTACTTATCAGATTATCGGCAACCGCAGAAATGCTAACACCATAGGAGACGATAATATGCAGGTCAATCGTGATTTTGTTATCTTCTATAGTCACATTAACTCCGTGACTCAAATTGTCCTTTTTAAGCAGCTTAACTATGCCGTCTTTCATGTTAATCGAAGCCATCCCTACAACGCCAAAGCATTCTATGGCCGCAGCTCCGGCATATTTTGCCAGCACTTCGTTATCAATAGTAATCTCACCGATTCCTGTAGTCAAATGTCCTTTCATATTAACCTCCTTTTTCTGCGCCTGCATAATATTTCCATACCTGTTCCGTTCTTAATCCACATTTACTGATAATTATTGTTATTATAGACATATTTTATTCAATAACGACAAAATTGTTATTCCGTAAAATGAGATATCCTAACGGTTCTCCGCATATTATATATTACTATTATAACATATCGGAAGTGCATAATATGAAGAGAATGATAGGATTTATACTGTTCTGGATCGCCATAGGCATGACTATCATGCTTTTTATTACCAACGGAATATTGGCTATTTGTATTATAATACTTTGCCTGTTACTTGGGTATAATTTATTTTGTAATTGAATAATTTTATACAACTAAAAAGCGGGTGCCAAGACCCCCTGACACCCATACTTTATTTATGCGCGCTCAACTTTTCCGGATTTTAGACAGGAAGTACAAACATACATTCTTCTTACTGCCCCGTTCACTTTAACCCTAACAGATTTAATATTGGATTTCCACATCCTATTCGTTCTTCTATGAGAATGACTCACAGCGATTCCAAAGTGAGCACCTTTATCGCAAATCGCACATCTTGCCATTTGAAGCACCTCCTTAAGGTAAATTTAGAACCGTTATGGATTACAAACACATTTATTCTATCAGAATATACTTTATATTGCAAGTAAATTTTTCTTTCATACATTCCTTGCAAGTCAATCAAGCAGTATACCGATTTGAGATTCACCGATAACGGTAATTCCGTTCTTTAATAATAGTTCCGCCGTGATACCGTAACCGTCCGTCAAATTACCCGAAAAGGTTCCGTCATATATTTTTCCGGAACCGCATGAAGGACTTTTTTCCTTTAAGACGGCATACCTGCAATCATATAGTCTGGCCAGTTTCAGTGTTTCTTCCGCTCCTCTGTAAAAATAACCGGTTACATCCTGTCCTGAGCGGTTAATTACTTTATCTCCCACCCTTTCTGCGGGACTTCTCGGCGTTCCGAGCCCGCCTAATATTTCGGGACACAAAGGTATCAGATTATATTTATCCATAAGTTCGTCCAGCCTTTCAAGCCGAAGGCATTTCCCGTCGTACCTGCATCTCACTCCCATAAAGCAGGCACTGATGATTATGTTCTCTTTCTTATTCATCAACAGTCTCTTCCGTACAATTATTAACGGCTTCTTTTATCTTCTCATCCAGATTGTCATCTTTTTTCTTTGAGCTGCCTACAAATTTATTGATTATATCCGGAACCATGTCAAGGATTTTGCCTACACTGTCCCTTTCTTTGACATTTACCACTTTGGACGAACCGTTTTGTATTACAAGTACGGCACTGGGCGTGATCTTGCCTCCCAAACCGCCACCGGCATTATTTTTTTTGTCTCCCGCAAATGCGCCGGCACCGACACCGAAAGTCACTTCGATCAACGGCAAAATAATTGTTCCGTCTTCAAACCTTACCGCATCCCCGACCACCGTTTTCGTCGATAAAAAACTGTCCATTCCCCTGAACAATGATTCCACTGTAGTATTGAAATTGTTATCAGACATCATAACGCCTCCTTTAATAGTTGATAATTCATCTTCAATTGTTTAAATCTCTTGTCGAGCAAAAATCCGCCCACAATTATCAATACCGTAAACAGCCTTATTCTGCCTCTTGCATAATGGGTGCCTTCAAAAACCTTGTTTTCAAAATCGGGAGTTATATTAAGATCATTGCCATAAAATCCGTATAAAATTCCGAACAGCCCCAAAATCTGTCCCGTACTGCAAGGATCCCCCGTACCGAATACAAGCCTTGATTTAAGCTTTGTGGGCTTAATGTGCTTCAGCAGTTTTAAAATACATTCATAAGTAAAGCGGAAGCCTTCCTTATTGGCTTCATTTCTTAAAAAGTCCAGTATTAAATTTAATTTTCGCCTGATGTTGCTTAAACTTCTTATGAGATTTCTTATTTTGTTTACTATATTTTTAATGAAATCCCTTATTCCTGACTTAATTTTTTTTATCTTTCCAAACAGCCTGATTAATCTTCCCTTTTTTGATTCATTGGCTTTTGCGTCTTTAAAATCCTTGTCATTCGCAGCATTCTCTTCAGAATCCTTCATATCCGTATCTGTATCCTTAAGCGGCTTACCATAACCGGATTCTGTTTTAAACAGATCATTATCTTTTTCCGTATATTTATTATCTTTATTTACCGTATATTTATTATCTTTATTTACAGCGACTTTATTTACTTCAATTTTGCTTTCGGTATCTTTCGTTCCGGTATTTTTCTCTTCCGTACCTGGACATTCCGTATTTTGGCAACCGGTTTTTTTGTCTTCGCCGGAGGTCACTTTTGATGTGTTGAGCGGTTCACCGTCCCGCCCCTTTTTGTCATTCCGGGCGGAATGCCTTAAGCTGTCATATACAGGTATTCCAATTACCCTTACCAGCAGCCTGTTCACATTTTTTTCACGCAGGAATCTCGCATGGACAATATGAAAAAACCAGCTTACAACGGCATTTATTTCAAAAGATTTGCCATGCTCGGCATAAATTCTGTACCGCACAGGAATAAACAGTACGGTCAGAATAAGAGCAAGCAGAATACCTATTGCAGCCAAAAGGATAATCCCAATTATTTTCATTATCGATAAAATAACGGATAACATATTTTATCTATCAACCGCCCATCTTATAACAGCCTTTTTATAGCCTTTCTTTATATAAAATGTTAATGCCATATAAGATTGATTTTTCCGTCCATAATAAAAGACAGTTTAATCAAATGAAAAGCTACATATATCGGCATAATAAATACTAAATTCCGTAAAATAATAAACCAGAAGTCCAAACACCGTAACAGGCCCATTTAAGCAAAATATTCCCTGACATTAAATGAACCGGTGTTTTCATATATCTCCATAATCATATCCCGAACCAGGCTTATTGCTTCCTCCCTGCCCTTGGCCAGCCCCACAATCTTTACATTTGTTTTTTGATAGTGGGGAAACAAAAGCTCGTTTGCATTCATGATATCAAACAGATTACCGGAGTTCGAAGCCAAAGTTATGCAATAGACATCATAAGTTAATCTTCTGTTGTTAATGGACGTTATGGCTTTGTCCTTTTTTTTCATAATCTTGTCACCGATATATAATCTTGATGCCCACTGTATCATAGATACCCTCCAGGTAATAGTATTCCACAAATTACCACCGGTAATACAATATCAGTCCAGTTACTGGTAATCCATTATTTCATTTAACAACTCGACACACGCATATTTCTCGGCCATGTCGGAACAATTATTAAGAGAATAATGTACATAATCTATAATTTCGGAAGTGTTATCAAAAAATACCGGCATCTTGTTTATCGTATTTGCCATAATGGCCCTTATGAGCATACGGTCGCATTTCTGAAACTTATCGGTCAAATCTTTAATCAGTTTGTCAACTTCATTATTAAATCTTTCTTTGTCTGCCGATCCGGCCGTATTGACCCCGGAATCAAGCAACGTATTTCCCGAAAGAAGATCTTTGCTGAAAAGCAGGGTAATAAACAGATTCTTTTCCGCCAAATTCTCCGCTGCGTCTTTGTGGTACCTGTTAATATGAAGCAGTGCATCTTCGATGTCGGATAATTCAAATTCTGCCGTTTCTTCATGAGCGTTTTCAAGAAGTTTAAACTTTTCTATGACTTCTTCCGTTATATCCATATCGTCGTCATGCTTGTCCCTAAAAAACGCCCTGTTAATCCCGTTAATTATATAAAAAGCCGCTTCCTCCTGTTTTCTTTCCTGTAAAGTTTTCTCTCCTTTATACGGAGCACATATCAGAATTGTGTACAGACTGTTAATCAAATCCAGTAACTCGTAATAGACAAAAGATTCAGTCTTCAGCAATGTCACTGCCTGAGATATTACTTCCGTTGCGGCTTTATATTCTTCCTTAGTTATATTTATAAAATCAAGTTTTTCAAGACATGATTTTTTATCCCACAACTCCGGATACAAATCTTTACCGTCTTCCGGAAAATCAAGCATTGCCGATCTTCTGACCATATTCATGACAGTATAAAAACTTTCTTCCGTCTCTTTAATAATTTCATCAAAACCTTTTTTCACATATTCAAAATACTTTTGCTTTGTTATGCGAATCGGCAACTGTCCGATAACATCCTTGATTCTTTCATTAATTACAACATCGTTATCGGTATCAAAAATGAAATTGATAATCGTCCCGGCAATTGTTTCATCGTCATCCAGTTTTCCCATTTTCTTAAATCTGTACTCCACCCGGTTTAAAGCGTATTCGTAATTTTCAAACAAACTTGCATAAGCGTTTAAACTGTTATTCCTGGACAAGACGCAATTGCGGATTTCGGAAACTTCTTTTATATAATTTTTATATCCGGCGCTTAAGTTATTATCAGAAAAAATATCAGGCAATAATTTATTAAACCTTTCCAAATCCGCCAAAAATTGGCTGCTCCATGAATTATAGTCGTCACGGGACGTTTCATAAAAGTTGAAATAATTCAAAGCCAGCCTTACGGTTGCTGCATTATAATATTTTTCAGCCGCCATTTCTAAAAAGGCCGGAATATTTTCACCCGGATTTTGGTCGTTCATTATCTCCCTGCAAATGTTTTTTAATTTTTTATTCATATGACCATCCTATTCTCCAGTTTTAGTCTATTGCTTCTTTACATGTTCATGAGTAAACAGGTGTTCCATACAATACTCGTAATTACCGTCACACTTCGAACAGAACCTGAATTCCAAATCGTCGCCATCCAGTTCGGTTCTGCCGCAAACGGCACACTTATGTCTTGTAATTACGGCATGGTGCCTGTTGTTTCCGTACCCCATTCCTTCCCTTACCTGCCTGCGGAATTTTGCCCTTCGCTCAAACTCCCGCGGAGATATTCTTCTGTAATTCCTTGTAGCGAAAAAGAATATAAGGAAATTCGCCAGAGATACAAAAATCGGAATTATACCCAAATAAAACCTATCCCTTATCATAAGGAATATATTATAAATATAAAAAGCCCCGTTAATCCATGCCAGGTATTTAACCTTTATCGGAATGAAGAAATACAGCAAAAACTGGGTATTCGGATACAAAGCCGCAAAGGCAAAAAACATTGAACTGTAAATAATATCGAGAGGAGAAGCACTGACCATCATAAAACTGCCTAAAATATTTACTCTAAACAATCCGTATACTATAAAAGCGGCTATTATATTAAATACCACCGCACTGAAGAAATACAAATTCAGTTTAAATGAACCCCAGGCATTTTCCAGTGCGTTACCGATCATATAAAATATATAGGCTTTTAAAAATACAAAAATAATATCACTGAATTTATTGTAAGGTATCAGAAAAGTTATCAGTCTCCACACCTGTCCCTTCAAGACCTTGTCGACTTCCAGCCCAAGAAACACATATGCATATGGATTAAACGAAAAAATAAGCATTCCTATTGCGTATAAAGCTATGACATATTTCATAAGATTGGGAATTGCATACTTTCCAAATTTTCTTTCCAAACGCTGTAAAAACCTCATGCTAAACACCTGTACCTTTCATATAAATACGTATTTCTATATAAACTTTATCCTATATATATAGGAAAATTTCATTCTTCGGTTCAAAATATCAATTTTTATTATATGTTTTTCTATATCCTTTGTCAAACGAAAATGGCTACGGAGAGACTTGAGCAAAGAGCTGATTTATAATACGGTTTTAAGAAAATTATCAGGAACAGGTTCCGTAAAATAAAAACACCTGCTGTGATATCGGTTGCCAAAGGTCACTGACATGTCCAAAATATGGCATTAAAACACGGCAGGTGTTTATTATAGTTTTTAAGAACGGCATCGGATACTCATTACATAAGTATTCAATATAAGTATTCAATAATCAATTGCTTTTGTCTGTGACAGGGACCGTAACAGTTGTCCCCGGCATAAGGAACACGGAATTAACATCATTTGCTTCCATTAAATCGGCCAGGTTAATACCATTTTTCTCAATAATGCTTCCTAATGTATCCCCTTCCTTCACCATATACGTGGCATAATCAGCATATTTGCCATGCGGCACGCAGGGCAGGCAGATTACATCTCCGATCTTAAGGTTATATACATTGATGAAGGGATTTGCCATAATTATTGCATTCAGATCCACATTATACCTGCGACTTATGGAATATAAAGTGTCGCCCTGTTTTATTTCATAATAAATGCAGAACAATTTTTCTCCTTCCACTCCTGAACCTAAAACTTTGATTATTTTATTATATTCATCATAAATTCAAATGGTACGCATCCGCCGTTGAATTTGAAAAGGGCGTTAATTTGAACAGACATGAACTGTATAAAACCGTGATTCGACATAAGCTGTAATAGCCATAAGCCGTAAGCCTTTGTCATATATGAACGATCTGATTATAAATCAGTTTGATATAAATATTTCGACTGTTTGCCCCCATTATATATACAATTCCACAAAATTATCAAAATTCCGACTTTTACATATTATGATATATATAAAAACCAAAAAGTATTGCATGCAAAACTCTCCCGTCGGGATTGAGCGGTTTTACCGGCAAATTCTGTGGGTAAATACTCCTGCGGTGCAAATTACACTTTAAAAATACCGGTAAAATTTCTGCCAAATTAAAAAGAATATTTAAGTTGTTTTAGAATTACTTAACATGTTCTTCTGTTTTTTATAATATTTATGATGTTGAACTTAATAATTTAGTATCGTATAATAAATAAAGTTTAAGTTACTGCTAAATTTAGGTATTTGATAAGGAGTACGTCATGAGTAACACAAATTATTCTTTAGGTATTGATATCGGCTCAACCACAGTAAAAATTGTGATTTTAAATAAAGAGAACGGGATCCTCTTTTCCGCTTATGAACGCCATTATGCCAATATACAGGAAACCTTGGCGGATCTGATAAAGAAAGCCAGTGACTCTCTCGGTGATTTGACCGTTCAGCCGGTCATTACCGGTTCCGGAGGATTGGCCATTTCAAAACATCTTGATGTTCCGTTTGTTCAGGAAGTGGTTTCTGTGGCCACATCGCTGCAGTATTATGCTCCCCAAACGGACGTTGCCATAGAGCTGGGCGGTGAGGATGCCAAAATCCTGTATTTTACCAACGGTGTCGAACAGAGAATGAACGGTATCTGCGCCGGCGGAACCGGAGCATTCATCGACCAGATGGCAAGCTTATTAAAAACCGATGCGGCAGGCCTTAACGAATATGCAAAAGATTACAAGGCCATATACACAATTGCGGCAAGGTGCGGCGTTTTTGCAAAGTCTGACGTACAACCCCTGATAAACGAAGGTGCTACAAAACCCGATATAGCCGCCTCCATATTCCAGGCTGTTGTAAACCAGACCATCAGCGGTCTTGCCTGTGGTAAACCGATCCGCGGAAATATTGCTTTCTTGGGCGGCCCGCTTCATTTTCTATCGGAACTGAGAAACGCATTTATACGTACTCTTAAACTGACCGACGAACAGATTATATCACCGGAAAATTCACACCTGTTTGCGGCCATCGGAGCCGCCATGAACAGTAAGGAAGAAAAAACGACCAGGCTTTCGGACCTCCACACGAAACTGTCCGAAGGAATAAAAATGGATTTTGAAGTCCAGAGGCTGGAACCCTTGTTCAAGGACGAAGCCGAATATGAGGAATTTAAGAAAAGGCATTCCGTACATACAATAAAAAAGGGCAACTTAAGCGAATATAAAGGCAAATGTTTCCTGGGTATTGATGCCGGCTCCACTACCACCAAGCTGGCTGTGGTCGGAGAAGACGGAACATTGCTTTATTCTTTCTACAGCAACAACAACGGCAGCCCCCTGAAAACAACCATAAAAGCCCTTAAGGAAATATACGAAATAATGCCCAAAGAAGCAAAAATAGTCCGCGCCTGCTCCACCGGTTACGGTGAGGCTTTAATAAAGGCAGCTTTAATGCTTGATGACGGAGAAGTAGAGACCATTGCCCATTATCAGGCCGCCGCCTTCTTTGAACCGGATGTGGACTGCATTCTTGATATCGGCGGTCAGGATATGAAATGCATCAAGATAAAAAACAAAACCGTCGATAACGTACTTCTGAACGAAGCATGCTCTTCGGGCTGCGGATCATTTATCGAAACCTTTGCAAAGTCCTTGAATTACGAAGTCGAGGAATTTGCAAAAGTTGCCCTCTTTGCCCAAAATCCCATCGATTTGGGTACCAGATGTACGGTATTCATGAATTCCAAAGTAAAACAGGCGCAAAAGGAAGGAGCAAGTGTCGCCGATATTTCTGCCGGCCTGGCCTATTCCGTAATTAAAAACGCCTTATATAAAGTAATTAAGGTAACAAGCCCGAAAGATCTGGGCAGCAAAATAGTCGTACAGGGCGGAACATTCTATAACGATGCCGTACTTAGAAGTTTTGAAAAAATTTCCGGCTGCGAAGCCGTTCGTCCGGATATAGCCGGTATTATGGGAGCATTCGGTGCCGCATTGATTGCCAAAAAGAATTATGACGGCGGCGAAAGCACCATGCTTTCCATCGACCAAATCAACGAACTGAAATTTGAAACCACTCTTGCCCGCTGCGGAAGATGCACCAACAACTGCATGCTTACCATCAACAAATTTACAGGCGGAAGACGTTTTATATCCGGTAACAGATGCGAAAAAGGCCTCGGTAAGGAAAAGTCTTCGGAAAATATACCGAATCTGTTCAATTATAAAATGGGACGCTACTTCGGATATGAACCGCTTTCCGAAGAACAGGCATTCCGCGGCACGGTCGGTATTCCGAGAGTGTTGAATATGTACGAAAATTATCCTTTTTGGCATACCTTCTTTACGAAACTGGGATACCGTGTTGTTTTGTCCCCTCCTTCCAACAGGAAAATATACGAGCTTGGAATTGAATCAATCCCCAGCGAGTCCGAATGCTATCCGGCAAAGCTGGCCCACGGCCATGTAAAGTGGCTGATAGATCAGGGAATAAAATTCATATTTTACCCGAGCATCCCTTACGAAAGAACGGAATTTCCGGACGCAAACAACCACTATAACTGCCCTATTGTAACTTCTTATCCGGAAAACATAAAAAATAACGTTGAAGAGCTTAGAGATCCTTCCATCGAGTTTTTAAATCCTTTCCTGTCCTTCGAAAGCGAAGACATACTGGCCGACCGTCTGGTCGAAATATTTACGAAGAAGGGAATCTCAAAATCTGAAATTACGGCCGCATGCAAAGCGGCATGGAAAGAACTCGGTAAGGCAAGGGAAGATATTAGGAAAAAGGGCGAAGAAACCCTGGCTTATCTTAAGGCTTCGGGGAAAAGAGGCATTGTGCTTGCCGGAAGGCCGTATCATATTGACCCTGAAATCAACCACGGTATTCCGGAAATGATTAATTCGTTCGGAATAGCCGTGCTTACGGAAGATTCGGTATCCCATCTGGCGAAAGTGGATCGGCCTACCCTTGTGGTTGACCAATGGATGTACCATTCCCGCTTATATGCCGCAGCTTCTTTTGTCCGCACCCAGCCCAACCTGGAACTCGTACAGCTCAATTCCTTTGGCTGCGGTCTTGATGCCATAACAACGGATCAGGTCCATGACATACTGGCTTCCGCCGGGAAAATATATACGGTATTGAAGATAGACGAAGTAAGTAATCTGGGTGCGGCAAGGATTCGTATCCGGTCGCTTCTTGCCGCCGTCAAGGAAAGGCAAAGAATGAATTATAAGCCGGAAGTCGTATCTTCCGCTTATCACAGGGTATTATTCACGGAAAAAATGAAGGATGATTACACCATACTGGCACCGCAGATGTCCCCGATACATTTTGAGCTTCTTGAAACCGCCTTAAGAACCGGCGGTTACAAACTGGAGATTCTTCCTAACGATAACCGCCGCGCCGTAAACGTAGGCCTTCAGTATGTCAACAACGACGCCTGCTATCCTTCATTAATAGTAGTAGGCCAGATTATGGACGCCCTGCTTTCCGGAAAATATGATCTGAACAGGGTTGCGATTATGATTACACAAACCGGGGGCGGATGCCGTGCAACAAATTATATAGGCTTTATCCGCCGCGCCTTAAATAAAGCCGGAATGTCCCATATACCTGTCATTTCCCTGAATGCCGCGGGACTCGAAAAAAATCCCGGATTTAAGGTTACACCGAAATTACTTATTACCGCCATGCAGGCTTTGGTATACGGAGACATCTTCATGCGCGTCCTGTACAAGACGAGGCCCTATGAAAAGGTTCCCGGCTCAGCCAATGCCCTGCATGCCAAATGGCGGGATATCTGCAAAGAAAGTCTTAAGAACGGTAAATGGGGAGAATATAAGAGAAATGTCAGAGGTATAATCCGCGATTTTGACAATCTTCCCATATATGAGGATATGAAAAAGCCTAAAGTAGGTGTGGTAGGCGAAATCCTGGTAAAATTCCTTCCCTCGGCCAATAACTATCTGGTGGAGCTTTTGGAATCGGAAGGAGCCGAAGCGGTTGTACCGGATCTTATGGATTTCCTGCTCTATTGCGCCTACAATAACAATTTCAAGTCAAGATATCTCGGGAAAAACAAGAAAACAGCCTTTATTTCCAATATTGTCATATGGGCTCTGGAGCAGATGCGAAAGGAAGCGGTCAAATCCTTTAAAAAGAGCAAACGGTTTAATCCACCCGTCCATATAAAAACCCTGGCCAAATACGCCGAAGATATCGTATCCGTCGGAAACCAGACCGGTGAAGGGTGGTTCCTGACCGGAGAAATGCTGGAACTCATTCATTCGGGCGTATATAATATCGTTTGCACCCAGCCTTTTGCCTGCCTGCCGAACCATATCGTGGGCAAAGGTGTAATTAAGGAGATAAGACGCCAGCATCCCGAAGCAAATATAGTGGCAATCGATTACGATCCCGGTGCCAGCGAAGTCAATCAGTTGAACAGACTCAAGCTTATGCTGGCTACGGCCGTAAAGAATATGAATAAAGAAAATAACAAATATAATAAAGCCGGTATATCATAAAAGTTTTACACATATAATCACGGTATCGGTGTTTTCTATCCATAGTAACTTTGCAAACCGGATTTCCTTGCAAAACATTTACCGCAAAATAATCTTGTCTGACTATACAATAAAAGCCGTTGAGATTTGAATATCATATATCGGATGGCTTCCAAATCTCAGCGGCTTTTTTATAATTCGTTAAGTTTACCCGTATTTTAATATCAAAGTTTAAATAATATTCCGGTTATCAATCTGAATTATAACAAGCTTCTCAAAATACCGTTATTACTTATATCTTTTTAGAAACATCATATTCTCCAACTCATTAATAATCGTCCGAAACCGTCATATCATAAGGATAATTATCAATATCTGCACAAATTATTAATTATACAGGAGCATATGTATCATTTCATTACACGTTTGTATTGAAAATCTCTTTATTTAACGGATAACCGTTAATTAATTTATATATGTCAATGCCAATATATTAAATATTTTCAATCTGCCAGTCTATCGGTTCCATGCCGTTTTTGACTAGGAACTCGTTGGTTTTGCTGAAAGGCCTGCTTCCGAAAAAACCTCTTGACGCCGATAAAGGACTCGGATGGGGAGCTTCCAGAATTAAATGTTTTTCATTGGTCAGCATTTTCTTTTTTTGCTGAGCCGGTTTACCCCAAAGAATAAATACAACCGGTCTGTCAAGATCATTTACGGCCTTGATTACCGCATCGGTAAAAATCTCCCAGCCTTTGCCCTGATGGGATAACGGGTGATGGGCACGAACCGTCAATATGCTGTTTAACAGTAATACTCCCTGTTCTGCCCATTTAACAAGGCAACCGTTATTCGGAATATAACATCCAAGATCATCATGAAGTTCTTTAAAGATATTTACAAGTGAAGGCGGTATATCTACATGGGGTTTTACGGAAAAACAAAGACCATGAGCCTGATTTTCATTAACATAGGGATCCTGGCCGATAATAACCACCTTTACTTTACTGAGCGGAGTAAGATGAAACGCATTGAAAATATCATTCGCGTCAGGATAAACCACATGTGTCCTGTATTCTGTTATTACAAACTTATATAATTCTCTGTAATACGGTTTTTTAAATTCGTCACCGATGACGTTAAGCCAGTCATTTGTTATTGTGCTCATTTATATTCACAACCTTACATTTAATCCTTTTTGTCTGAGATAACGTTTAACTTCCATGATTTCCAGTTCTTTGAAATGGAATAGGGATGCGGCCAACACGGCTTCCGCTTTGCCTATTGTTACGGCAGCATAAAAATCTTCCAGCTTTCCGGCCCCACCGGACGCAATAACCGGAACAGACACGCTTTCGGAGACGGCCTTTGTCAGTTCCAGATCGTATCCGTCTTTGGTTCCGTCACGGTCCAGACTAGTCAAAAGGATCTCGCCTGCCCCCAATTCCACAGCCTTAACCGCCCATTCAACCGCATCAATTCCTGTATCTGACATTCCGCCGTTTTTAAGAACCGTCCACCCGGAACCGTCCGGTTTCTTCTTTGCGTCAAGAGCCAGTACAATCCGCTTGTTTCCGAATCTATCCGCAGCTTCTTTCAAAAGATGCGGATTTTCAATGGCGGCGGTATTAATTCCCACCTTGGAAGCCCCTACATTCAAAACATTCTCAATGTCTTTAATTGTCCGGATTCCTCCCCCTACAGCAAACGGGATTGACACTGCTTTGGCAACCTTGCTCATCACCAGCAGATTAGTGCTTCTTTCCTCGACAGTTGCCGATATATCCAGAAATACCAGTTCATCGGCACCTGCCTTGTCATATGCGGCCGCTATTTCAACGGGATCCCCTGCGTCTTTTAAATCGGTAAACTTTACTCCCTTGACCACACGCCCGTTATGTATGTCAAGGCATGGAATAATTCTTATCGATTTCATAAATCACTCTCCCATCATCAGTAAACGATTGCCGAATAAATCAATAATATGTAATTATACTATGCACGGCTTCATACACCGCTTTAGAATAATCAGTCCGGTTTTCTGTACTGATTATTTCCATGGCTTCCTCTTCGGTTAAACTGAATACCTGGTATAATTCCTCAATAATCTGATTCCTGACATAATCCATGTCTTCTTTTATACCAAGCATTGTAGCCAATTCAGTATACTTTTCATATCGCTTAAGCCCTTTAAGCAAGGAATCCAGCGCTTCAGGATATTTCCTTATATTATAATAATTATAAAAGGATTCCAGCTCTTTGTTCACAAACATAACGGTCTTAATCTTATTATAAAGTTCAACGTCCTCATCTTGCAAATCCAATCCGGCAATCGCATTATAGGCTTGCGAATATTCCTTCCTGTCAAAATATTTTGATGCGTTCCTTATATTTTGAGAATACGAAAATTTCTTAGTTGTAACCAAAAGTATAACGGCAAGTGTCCCGAATAACAGGAATACAATTGCGGCTCCGGCAGGATGAATACGCCCTTCATCTATCTCCTCTTCAATTATTTCAGCCTTTTCTTTTTTCTTCTTTTCCTTCTTAGCCTTTTTTGATTTCTTTTTTTCGTCCGGCCGCTCCCTGTCGTCCGTTAAAGGGTCCTCAAACTCATTCTTTTCTTTGCCTGCCGCTTTATTTTCTTTATCTTTTTTATCTTTATTATCTTTTTTGTCTTTTTTCTTCTTTTTCTTCTCTTTATGTACTTCTTCTTTGTCTAAGCCTTCCTGAGGGTCCGAATCGGCATCCTTTTCGGAAGAAGGCTTCTCGTCATTTGCCTTTCCGAACATTCTACGGAAAAGTCCCTTTTTTTCTTTTGATTTTTCCTTCCTTTTTGATTTTTTGCCCTTGCTTTTTAACTTCTCTGAACTTTCTTTTGCTTCATTGTCCTCGTTAATATATTGTATACCGTCATCCTGTATTCCATTATCCTGTATTTCATTATCCTGTGTTCCATTATCCTGCTTCTTTACTTTCTCCGTTTTATCCTGTACCTCGACCGAAATATTCGAAGATTTTGAATATGATTCATCATCGTCTTCATGAAGCCCTTCCTCAATGCCGCCAAGAAGGTCGGTAATGGACTGAATATCTATAGCATCAGGATCATTCGGATCAAATTGATTCAAAATGTTTAAAAGTTCATCCTCCGGTGTGTTACCATTGTTCAACAACGCCTCATCTGTTCCTTTCTTTTCAATATTTTCTTTACAACCGATTTCGTTTCCCATATCTTTTGAATTTAAATTCAACCTGTTGGAATCATTTTGCTTTATACCGTCCGATAAAACATCGTAAGAGCCGTCAATTTGTTTAAATTTAATTTTTCATTGTCCGGTTCTTCATTGTTATTCATAAATCACCGCCTATTTTCAACAGGTATTACGAGCAAAACGGCTTAATCGAATTTTATGTCCGGGTTTATATCCGATATAACATGGCGCAGATCCAATATTTCAATTTTTCTTTCTTCCACTTCCAGGATTCCAGTGATTGAACTTCTGACAGGCGTGCTTAATTTTTTTCCGGGCTTTTTTATGCCTGCCGCAGTGGTTTTATGTATTTTATCTACCGAATCGACATGAAATCCGATATTCATATCTTTTATATTGCTTACGATAAGCATCTCGGTTTCATCGTTATTTGCTTCTTTCAGCTTCAGATAATCCACAAGATTTATAACCGGAATAATAAAATCCCTCGGCTTTATGATACCTTCAATATATGGATTGGAATTAGGTATCTTTCTCGGAATTTTATTATAAGGAAGTATTTCCCTGATATCATTTATATCTATACCGTAGGTATTTCCCCCGGCATGAAACTCCAATATTTCAATTTCTTTTGTTTCTTCACCAGATATTAATTCCTTCTCCATAATATCCCTCCAAAAATCATAAATAATCATCTGTTTATATTATATATCGCCAATATTATGTTTCAATTTTATACGTCAGTAATAAAAAACAAACATTATGATTGATTTTCACCTTAATGCGCATTTGCTGTTTAAAATAATAATACCATAAATCATCGAACACAACAACCGGCTTCTTCCAGGTTCTTAAGCCTGTCTAGCCTATTATCTGTCTTTTAAATACAGCTATGACCGTTCTGCTGGATCCATAGGCCTGATTTAAGCCAAAACAGCTCACCAGTTCCCATCCGTTTCTCCCGTGATCATTCAAAATACTGTTAAAAGTGTTGATATCAAGTAGCCCTCCTGTAATACCCTTGGTAGAAAACTCCACGGTTTTATATTCCCAATTTGCCATAAGTTAAGCCCCCTTTTCATTACATATACTTTAATGTTTCAGTTCCCAACCGGTACCGGTTATGCCGTAACCTAAGAGGCACCGATTCCATCAGAAAAGGAAAATATGACCGTCAAACGGCCATGTTTCAATTCCTTACATGTAATCTGACTTTCCCGAACATAAATATCCTGTTTAATACTGTTTTAATTATAACAAATAAGGAAGACATGCGTCAAAAGGTTGTAAATCATAAAATAAATAAATGCTAATATATTGTTACATAAGTATATAATCACTACCACGGGGTTTATAACTTATTATTCCAAAAATTATCCTTATAAAATTTTAATTGGAGGGTCGGATGAATTTTCTGTCTGAAATGATTTATAATTACGGACTTATCGCCATGTTTCTCATAATTATGCTTGAATATGCCTGTTTTCCGGTTTCAAGCGAAATTATACTGCCCCTTTGCGGAGCCGTAGCATCCGCAAACCGCACGAATTTTCTTGTCATACTTCCCTTAAGCGTATTGGCAGGCTTAATTGGAACGGGTATCTGCTATGCCGTTGGATGGTTTGGAGGCGGGGCAATTATTAACGCTATTAAAAGGAAATTTCCAAAGACGGAAAAATCCATTAACGCCTCATACGAACGGTTTAATGAAAACGGAGCCTGGGCCGTCTGCCTCGGCCGCGTTATTCCCCTTATACGTACCTATATTGCTCTTGTGGCCGGAGCGGCCAAATTAAACCCGGTAACATATTTTTTTGCTTCCATGCTGGGAATTACCATATGGAACACGCTTTTAATAGGCCTCGGATATTCATTAAGGGAAAATTACGGCAGGGTCGCAGTGTATTATCAGCGTTACAAACATAATCTGATTCCCGTATTAATAATAACTGCGGCATATTTAATAATAAACGCCATATATAAAAGAAGAAAGAAAAAAAGAATTTAGGCAAATAAAAGATGTCGCAATACCGCAAGGCATTTCTTACATAATCCCCCTTTTCCCTCATATAATATAGAAGATTGACCGCATAAGGAGTAAAATATGCATTGGCACAGTCTATCCATTGAAGAAACTGCAAGGGAATTAAAAACGGATATAAGACAGGGTCTTTCCCAAAACGAAGTAAAAGAAAGGCAGAAACTTTACGGGAAAAATATCATAGAGTCAAAGAAAGGCAAGAGTCTGCTGCAGAAATTTCTTTCACAGTTTGCAGATTTTATGATAATAGTCTTAATATGTGCCGCAGTCGTATCTTTCGCGGTATCATATATGGACGGTAAACCCGACTTTGTCGATCCGCTTATAATTCTCATGATAATTATTCTGAACGCAATTCTCGGTGTATTGCAGGAAAGCAAAGCCGAAAAAGCTTTGGAAGCGCTGAAAAAATTGTCCGCTCCCACCGCTCATGTGTTGCGGGACAATAAGGTAACCGAAGTCCCGTCGGCGGATCTGGTTCCGGGAGATGTCGTCATACTGGAAACCGGATGCTATGTACCTGCCGACTGCCGTCTGGTCCACAGCGTCAACCTTAAAGTGGAAGAAGCCTCCCTTACGGGAGAATCCCATCCGGTTGAAAAAAACGCAAATATACGTCTGCTTCCCGACACCAATCTAGCCGACCGGCTGAACATGGTTATGGCAACAAGTACGGTTCTTTACGGAAGAGGAATCGGCATAGTTACGGCTACAGGAATGAATACGCAGGTAGGCCATATTGCCAGAATGATTATGGAAGACGATACCCCTGACACGCCCCTGCAAAAAAGGCTGGCAAAAACCGGCAAGGTTCTCGGAATATCCGCGCTTATCATTTGTATACTGGTCTTCCTTATTGGAATATACAAAAAATTTCCGCCCTTTGATATGTTCATGACTTCCGTAAGTCTTGCCGTGGCGGCAATACCCGAAGGCCTTCCTGCAATTGTTACCATAATGCTGTCCCTTGGCGTACAGAGGATGGCCAAAAAAAATGCCGTCATAAGGAAACTTCCCGCTGTAGAAACCCTGGGAAGTGCAACCGTTATCTGTTCCGATAAAACAGGAACCCTTACACAAAATGTCATGACCGTAACGGAAATAGCATCAGCACACGGTAAAGAAGAAATAAAAAGCGATTTCGGCTTTTTTATTTTGTCTCATGCCGCCCTTTGCAGCGACGCCATCCTGCAGTTTGAAAACAGCAAGCCTGTAATAGAAGGAGAACCCACTGAAAAGGCTTTGGTCCTTGCGGCATACAATTCCGGAGCCGATAAAAACGAACTTGATCTGGCTTACCCGAGAATATACGAAATTCCCTTCGATTCTGCAAGAAAGCTTATGACTACGGTACATAGGTCTTCCGATATGACTTATCGCAGTATCACCAAGGGAGCATATGACATTCTTATAGACCGATGTTCCCATATTTATAAGGACGGAAAACCGCAGCCCATAACAGTTCGTGACAAGAACAGGATAAACGCTTTAAATACAGCCATGACCGGCCGTGCTCTTCGTGTCATTGCCGTCGCTTATAAGAACCTTTCCAGGTTTAATCCGAAATCAGACGCTCCCGCTCTGGAAAAAGACCTGGTATTTGTGGGTCTTGTCGGAATGATTGACCCCCCGCGCAAGGAAGTAAAGGAAGCCGTAAGGATATGCAAACAGGCCGGAATTAAACCGGTTATGATAACCGGAGACCATATACTGACTGCCAAAGCCATCGCAAAAGATCTGGGTATCCTGACAAACGAGACCGAAGCCATAACCGGCGAGGAATTGTCGAAAATGTCCGACCAACGTTTGAATGAAACCATTATGCAATACAGCGTATTTGCGAGGGTATCTCCCGAGCATAAGGTAAGGATTGTCAAGGCTTACCAGAGCAGAGGAGAAGTTGTTGCCATGACCGGTGACGGCGTAAATGATGCTCCTGCCTTAAAAGCGGCGGATATCGGCTGTTCCATGGGTATTTCAGGAACTGATGTGGCTAAAAAAGCCTCGGATATGATACTTACCGACGACAATTTTGCGACCATTGTATACGCCGTTAGGGAAGGCAGAGGCATATACGAAAATATCAGAAAGGCAATACATTTTCTCCTTTCCAGCAATATCGGAGAAATACTAACCATATTCCTGGCCATAGTGTTCGGGCTGCCTTCCCCCTTGGTGGCGGTACAGCTTCTGTGGGTAAATCTTGTGACCGATTCCCTTCCCGCTATCTCTTTGGGAGTCGAACCGCCCGCAAAGGATATTATGAAACGCAAACCCATATCTCCTAAAAAAGGTATGTTTTCCGACGGGCTTGCCTTACAGATTATCATTGAAGGTATACTTATAGGATCATTGGCATTAACCGCATTCGTAATAGGTATCAGATACTACGATACTCCGGGACTTGCCGAAAACAGTACTCTTGTTCCTTTAGTCGGAAGAACCATGGCTTTCTCCGTGCTAAGTCTGTCCCAGCTGTTCCATTCATTCAATATGAGGAGCCGTCGTTCCCTTTCCGAAATCGGTATTTTTACCAATAAAAAGCTGGTAATGTCTTTTCTGATATGTTCTTTTTTGCAGGTTTCCGTGGTTTCCATACCTCCGCTTGCAAAAGTGTTCCAGGTGGTCCCTTTAAATTTGCGCCAGTGGGCCATTGTGCTCATGCTGTCCATGGCACCGATTGTTGTGGTGGAATTTCAGAAAAAATTTAATAATCGACGTACTTGAATTTTAATTAATGTCATAATATATTAAAAATGGAATTAAGGACAAAGAGGTGTGAGCATGTCGGAAAGAGATGATCATACTTTTGATTTTATGAGGCCTTACGATGATTCCATGTGGGATCATTTTGATTTATACGATAATATGCCCTATAGATGGAGCTCCGACGAAGAAAAACGCATTACATTAATAAGCGGCAATCTTATAAAAAGTTACCGCTACAAGGTGATAAACGAACCTTACATAATCAAAAACTGAATTTCACAGGAGCTTTCCTTAAAATCCGCACGAATTTTCGCATGTGGCGACGGCCAAGGTAAATTTCCATAGCCGGCAAAAAAAGGTTACCGTATTCCTTTGTACTCCTGCAGTAAAAGGAATGACGGTAACCTTTTTATTATAATTTATCCGACATTAGTTCAGTTCTAAATTACTATCTGTTTACCTTAAAAGCATTCTTTCCGAGATAGATTGCTCTGCTTCCAAGTTCCTGCTCAATTCTCAGAAGCTGATTGTATTTAGCGACACGATCGGTTCTTGAAGGCGCACCGGTCTTAATCTGACCTGCATTGGTTGCTACAACAATGTCAGCGATGGTAACGTCCTCGGTTTCTCCGGAACGATGGGATACGACAGCTGTCCATTTGTTGTTCTTTGCCATTTCAATGGCATCCAGTGTCTCGGTCAAAGTACCGATCTGATTTACCTTAATCAATACAGAGTTGGAGACGTTAAGAGCAATTCCTTTGCGGATTCTCTCGGTATTGGTAACAAACAGGTCATCGCCTACCAGCTGAACCCTGTTGCCCAGACGCTCGGTCAGTTTCTTCCAGCCTTCCCAGTCTTCCTCTGCCAGGCCGTCTTCCAGTGAAATTACAGGATATCTGTTGCAGATATCGTCCCAGAAATCAACCATTTCATCGGCGGTCTTGAATACTCCGGATTTCCAGAACAGGTATTCTCCTTCACGTCCGGCTTTCTTGGCCTCGTCGTACATCTCTGTGGAAGCTCCGTCAATTGCGATGCAGAAATCCTCACCGGGCTTGTATCCCGCAGCTTCGATGGCTTTAGTAAGATAATCCAGAGCCTGGGTATCGCTGCTGAACTTGGGAGCGAAACCACCCTCGTCACCTACGGCGGTTACATATCCGTCATTGGCAAGTAATTTCTTTAATGTATGGAATACGGTTGCACTATGTTCCAATGCTTCGGCAAATGTATTTGCTCCTACAGGCATAATCATGAATTCCTGTATATTCAGGCTGGAATCTGCATGCTTACCGCCGTTTATAATGTTCATCATAGGTACGGGAAGAGTTTTTGCATTTACTCCACCGAGATAACGGTATAAAGGCATTCCGAGGGATGCGGCAACAGCTTTTGCGGTAGCCAAAGATACGCCCAGAATTGCGTTTGCGCCCAATTTGCCTTTATTATTTGTTCCGTCAAGATTAATCAATGCAGCATCTATTTCTGTCTGATTTTCAGCATCCATTCCCTTTAATGCGGGAGCAATTACGCTGTTGATATTTTCTACAGCCTTTTTAACACCTTTTCCCATATATCTGTTTTTATCGTCGTCACGAAGTTCAACGGCTTCAAATGCACCGGTTGATGCACCGGACGGAACCGCTGCCCTACCCATACTTCCGTCAGCCAGGATTACATCTGCTTCAACGGTAGGATTGCCTCTTGAGTCCAGGATTTCCCGGCCAATAATTTTTTCGATTTTTAAATTATTCATCTGATCTTACCATCCTTTCTATATACTCTATTAATTTAATATAAATCACCTTTAATGTATTAATGTTTTGCATGCCTACGGTATACATCAATTATTATTTGCTAGAATATGTAAACTATACCGTATCAAATTAATACATCAAATTAAAGTTTGTGATTATTTTAACCACCTATTAATAATACATAACAAAGTTTGTTAGGGCAAGCCCATTTTTCATTTTTTAAAGAAAAATTTAAAATATGAATTCAAAAATGCAGTGCTATGTTTTATTTTTTAATTTTTTATGGTAATTTATGTTTTGATATGAAATAGATTTATTGATATACTAAATAAATAAATCATTTTTCAGATGTTTAAAGGATTTCATTATAGAAATATATAAAGAAAGGATATCTTACAAACAAGAGATATAAGGTGATGGTTATGAGTAAGACTTTTGAAAAACTTCAACCCTATCTGGACAAGGCTATGGCGTTACAAACCGCAAGAAACCTTTTCGAATGGGACGGACAGACCCTGGCGCCCATTGAGGCTGCCGATTATACATCAAAAGTTGTCGGAATTCTTGCAGACGAATTTATGAAGTGCCTCATTAACGATGACGTCGTAAAACTGGTAAAGAAACTCAACGAAGAAAAAGAACAGGAAGAACTTACTTCCAAGGAAAAGGCGATTGTCAAGCAACTGAATAAAACCATTGAAGAACTCGAAAGCATTCCGCCCCAGGAATACAGGGAATTCAACGAACTTACAGCCCTGTCCAACCGTGCCTGGGCAAAGGCAAAAAAAGAGAACGATTATGGCCATTTTGCTCCTTATCTTAAGAAAGTCATAGAATACAAGAAAAAATTTGCAAAATACAGGGCAAAAAAAGGCGAGGCTCCTTATGAAGTTCTTTTAAAGGATTTCGAAGAATGTTTCGGAATAAAAGATCTTGACATTTTCTTCGATAAAATCAAAAAGGAAATCATACCTTTACTGAAGCAGGTTGCCAAAAAGGCCGATACCGTAGACAAGAGTTACAACTATTTAACATATGATATCGATAAGCAAAAGGAATTCTGCAGATATTTGGGCGGATATATCGGCTTTGATTTCAACAAGGGTGTCATGGCGGAAAGCCCCCATCCCTTTACCTTAAATCTTCATAACCACGATGTACGCATAACCAACAAGTTTATAGAAAATAACCTGGAAAGCGCCATATTCTCGGTTATTCATGAAACAGGACATGCCCTGTACGAAATGAATATAGACGATTCCCTAACTCTTACACCGGTCGGCACCGGAGCATCAATGGGCATGCACGAATCCCAGTCCAGGTTCTATGAAAATATTATAGGCCGCAGCGAAGCTTTCTGGGCCCCAATATATCAGAAACTGGTGGATACTTATCCCGAAAACCTGAAAAACATAAGCCTCAGGCAGTTCATAAGGGGCATAAATAAAGCGGAACCGAGCCTTATACGTACCGAGGCGGACGAACTGTCCTACCCTCTGCATATCATTATCCGTTATGAAATAGAAAAAATGATTTTTAACGATGAAGCCGATATAGATAAACTTCCCGAGATATGGAACAAAAAATATGAAGAATACCTGGGCCTGACACCCACCTGCTACTCAGACGGAATCCTTCAGGACACCCACTGGTCCTACGGCGAGTTCGGATATTTCCCTTCCTATGCCATAGGTTCCGCCGTGGCCGCCCAACTCTATGCCAAAATAAAAGAAGTTATGCCCTTTGAAAAATATTTGAGGGAAGGCAATCTTACACCTATCCGGGAATTTTTAAGAGACAACATCCACAAGTACGGGGCGACCAAAAACACGAACCAGATACTTATGGATGTGACCGGCGAAGAATTCAACGCCGATTATTACGTAAATTACCTCAAGGAAAAATATGAGACGTTATATGAATTGTAGTATCTTAACGCATAATTAATCGATACTATTAAAGATAATGTTTTTTACATTTACTTCCGTAATCAGTTATAATAAGTTAAAGTGCAGGCCTTACTAATTCACACAAATAAACGTTACCGTTAAAGCAGCAACATTGTATAATTATAACGTTAATATGACATAAAATTGAATAAATATTAATTTATGGCTTGCAAAATGCATAAATCTAAGTTAATATTATGATAAGCTGTCAGGCAATCACGCTTTTTAAAGCTGATTGCCTGTTTGCTATAACCGAAAAACCGAAAGGAGCAGATTTATGAAGCTTTGGGGCGGACGTTTTATTAAAGAAACCAATCAGCTTGTTCATAATTTTAACTCATCCATATCTTTTGACCAAAGACTTTTCAGGCAGGATATAAAAGGCAGTATGGCCCACGCCAGAATGCTCGCTAAACAAGGAATTATTTCCGAAGAAGAAAGGGAGCTTATTTTAAACGGTCTGCAAAGTATTTTGGAGGATCTGGAAAACGGGAACCTAGAAATAACCCTGGAATATGAAGACATTCATAGTTTTGTGGAATCCCAGCTTATAGACAGAATCGGTGATGCCGGAAAAAAACTTCATACCGGCCGCAGCCGCAACGATCAGGTTGCGCTGGATATGAAACTTTATATACGGGATGAAATTAATGCCACAGATAAATTGCTTAAAACCATGATGGCCGCTCTCTTGAATATAATGAAAGAGAATGTTGAAACCATTATGCCCGGCTTTACTCACCTTCAGAAAGCCCAGCCCGTAACACTTGCCCATCATATGGGTGCATACTTTGAAATGTTCAAGCGAGACCGCCAAAGGCTTAACGATATAAAAAACAGAATGAACTTGTCCCCCCTGGGTTCCGGCGCCCTTGCCGGAACCACATACCCTCTTGACAGGGACTACACCGCAAAACTCTTAGGTTTTGACGGGCCTACCTTAAACAGCATGGACTCCGTTTCGGACAGGGACTATTTAATCGAATTTCTTTCCTCCCTGTCCATAATAATGATGCATTTAAGCCGCCTGAGTGAGGAAATAATCATCTGGAACAGCAACGAATACGGTTTTATAGAACTGGATGACGCATATTCCACAGGTTCGTCCATTATGCCACAGAAAAAGAATCCCGATATTGCAGAGCTGGTAAGAGGAAAAACCGGCCGGGTATATGGCGCTTTAATAGCCCTCCTTACCGCCATGAAGGGCCTTCCCATGGCCTACAACAAGGATATGCAGGAAGACAAGGAACTTACCTTCGATGCCATCGATACCGTAAAAGGATGCCTGTCCTTATCTTCCGAAATGTTGTCTGCCATGAAGTTTAACAGGGATGTTTTGGAAAGAAGTGCCAAAAAAGGCTTCACCAATGCCACGGACGCCGCCGATTATCTGGTAAATAAAGGCATTCCTTTCAGGGACGCCCACGGTATTATAGGTCGCCTGGTTTTAATATGCATAGAAAAAGGCATATCTCTGGATGAACTGAGTATCGAAGAATACAAATCCGTTTGCCCGGCATTCGAAGAAGACATCTATGAAGCAATAAGCCTTACAGCCTGCGTCAATAAGAGAAACACCGTGGGTGCACCGGGCAGGGAAGCCATGGAAAAGGTTATTAAAATATACGAAGAATATATGATTAATTCATAAATTATACTTTCTTTACTTTTCAGCTTTGAGCCCGTGCCAACATTGAGCTAATCATGACAGCCTGCGGTCTGACCGTAAAGTATTTTCAGAGCTATTACGGATTTGATCATCCCCAGGCCATTTTTAAATGGGAATGTTTGGTCCATGCCTGCCTTTAAGGCAGGCAATTTTTGATTTCGATTTTCTCGTTCAGTTAATTCAGCCATTTAAAATCCGGATACTTAAATATGGCTTTTCCCTTAATTTTTTTCCTCTGTACAAACATATTATTCCAATATCTTGAATCCATGGAAGAGTTTCTGTTATCTCCCATCATGAAGTAACAATCTTCCGGGACCACCACCGGTCCGAAATCTTCCTTCTCCATCGGTTCCAGTAAATAATCCTCTTCATACTTCTCGTCATTAATATACAATATTCCGCCGCGGATTTCAATTTTATCACCGGGAAGCCCTATTATCCTCTTGATATAATCCACATCTTCGTCATCCGGATAAGGGAACACAACTATATCTCCCCGTTCAGGATCGGAAAACAGATAAGCCAGCCGGAAAGTAAAAACCTTGTCTCCGGTCATTATGGTGTTCTCCATGGATCCGGACGGTACCACAACTTTGAAAATTATAAAACGGTTAATTAAAAATGCCAAAACAAAAGCAATCGCAAAAACCAAAACCCAGCTGAATATTTCTTTTATAATCCGTTTTTCCATAATGCCACTCCTTTATCAATACACGTAATTTATTCATGCAGGAAAATTGCTTTATCCCCCGAAAACACCGTATCAACGGTAAAACAGCCATTATCAAGCAACTTTTATGAACATTTTTTCTTCACAATATGCTTCTCTGTGACGGGTCCGACACTGTTTACCTAATCGGCTAATCAAATATAAAATTATATTACCATAAATATTGTACGGACTCAATTATTTTCATTTTGATTTGCCAATTTATAACAAACACATATAAAAGTATTACATATTATATTTGTATAGGAGGTTAAAGCATGCATGATTGTGAGTTTATTTCGTTTATAACTGCCGTGGCTTGTACAATAATCAAATGTTTTCCCGATGAAGATCTTGAGCTGTTGGCTGCCGCCCTTACCCAGTTGGGGGACACGCTGGCCACATATCTTGCTCAGAAAAGCATAAAGGAAAGTAAAGAGGAAAACAGGCTATGATATCTCAATATCATCCTGTCTCAATATTGAACAATCCGCTGACAAGCATCCATAAAGCAGGAAAGTAATTCATTATCTGCCAGACACCGGCTCCGCGTATCTGTAATTCCGGTATAAGGCGAAGCTTGGCATTCATGCTTCTTGCGTCGTCAAACCAGACTACATGCCGTACTCCCTGTTCATCCGTGTAGAAGTAATAAGGAGCCTGGGCTGTTTCGTCAAATTCTATGGTAACCCCATACCTGGCGGCTCTGGCAACAGCTTCCTGATTGCTTAAAGCCTCAGCCACAGATTCTCCCTGTACAAAAGGCAGCGACCAGTCATAGGCATAATTGGGTACCCCCATTAAAATCTTTTCCCTGGGTATTACGGAAACTCCATATTCCAGTACCCGGCGGACATTGTTAAGCGGCGAAGTCGCCATCGGCGGCCCGAACATATAACCCCACTCATATGTCATTAAAAGAACGATGTCTGCGATTGCACCGATTGCAGGATAGTCATGGGCTTCGTATAAAAGCCCCGTCATCTCCCCGCTGGTTTTCGGCGCCAAAGCCACCAATGTTAATAATCCCAGAGGTTCAAGTCTGCTCTTTACATTGGCTATAAAACCGATAAACAAGTCCTTGTCTTCGGGAAGTATGAATTCAAAGTCTATATCAAGCCCTACATAGCCTTTTTGCTGCATGGTGGCTATAATATTTTCAATTAACCGGTTCTGACCTTCCGTATTTACAAACATGTCATGGGCAATCTGGGAATTAAACTCCATCTGCTCTGTCATCGGAGCCAGCATCATAATCGGAGGGACCCCTAAATTATAGCCTACGGCGATTAATTCCTCGTCCGTTAGAGGGACCAAATCCCCTGCGGGGCTGAAACCATAGGTAAATAAAGATTGATACGTAAGAAAAGGAAGAGTTTTCCGATGCACCTCCCTGTTGATAAAAGGATAAGCATAACCGTTGATTAATACATTGCCCAGTTTAGGTTCTTCTTCAAATGCAATAACCAAAGTTTGACCGGGATTTAACGTCGTTTGTGCCGCCGCCCACGGATTATTCCTGAGAATATCCTTTACCGTAACATTATAAGTTTCCGCAATTGAAGTCAGAGTGTCACCCTGAACAACCGTATGGACCAAAGTCGGTATTCTTACTATCAGACTTTGTCCGACCACCAGATTTTCAGGATTGGGCAGCTCATTATCTATAATCAGCCTTTCGGGAGTTACACCATATTCCGCCGCTATGGAGTTTAAGGTCTGCCCTTGCTGAACGACATGAATAATCATTATTTTAACACCTTGATGAATAAAGCTTTATTAAATAATATATGCTATGGGTAAGTGATTGTGAAATTTAAAGAACCTGTTTGCATATTGACAAAATGTATCATATAATTAAAAAGTCGGAAAATTTTTTTGGGAGGATGAATGGATGAACCAATACAAATTAATAACTGCCGATCATTTTCGCAAAAATCCTTTTCAGTTAATCGGCAAGGAATGGATGCTCATAACCGCGGGCAACAATGAAAAAGTCAATACCATGACGGCTTCCTGGGGCGGACTGGGTGTTATGTACGGAAAAAACGTCGCATTTGTTGTCATAAGACCTCAACGTTATACAAGGGAATTCGTAGACAGGGAAGATACTTTTTCACTCAGCTTTTTTGACAAGGAATACAGAAAAATACTTAATTATCTGGGAACAGTATCCGGCCGTGACGAGGACAAGATAGCAAATTCCGGATTAACCCTGGTTGATTACGAAGGCACTCCTTATTTTGATGAAGCGAACCACGTACTAATCTGCAAAAAACTATTCCGCCAGCCTCTGAATATAGATAATCTGCTGGAAGAAAGGCTTGTCAGAACCTGGTATCCAGGCAAGGATACCCACATATTATACATAGCGGAAGTTACCAAAATACTTCGTATCCTTCATAACACACAAGAAAAAGAATAATTACACCTAACATGCAAACACACATAGAGTTCATACCCTATGTGTGTTTTCGATCAAACGGCTGAAAATCATATCGCATTATTAAGCTGTAAATTATATTTTTGCCCGCCGTCAGCCGAAACCAAATCCATTTTGATAAATGATAATATAGCATCAACCACCTTGCTGCACAGTTCTATTATATATCTTATATCCTGCTTCACTGCCTTTAATTCATTCAGATATTCGTTATGGGTTTGAATTATAAACCCGACAATATCATCAAAAGTAAGCAGTTTCCGCCCCTGCAGGGCCTGTGAATGAATGCCCTCCAGTGCCATATATTCCTTTAGCCTGAATTTCATTTCCTTTTCATAATAAACATGATCGGCTATTGTACCTGTATACACGGAATTGTGGGGTAATGTGCAGTAATCGGCCAGATAATGGGTTATAACTCCGAGGTGTCTTGCATAATAACTGCCGATGCCTTTTTTAACATCATAATCTATTGTAATTTTCCTGATTTCCTTTATCAAAATATCAAATGTTTCTTCAAAAGTATGCCTTCTTGTCAAAAATGAAGGCTTTAAATCCGGTAAAATACTTCCTATATAAAATGCCTTCCAATGTTTGGCCAGCTTATTATTCTTAACATTATCCAATAAAAACTTAGCCAATGATATATGGGATTTTTTCCTCATCTGATACCTCAAATCTATGTAAATTTTATTAATAAACCTATACGGTCGATATTACACCATATAACATATTTTCTCAACAGGATTTAAATCAGCCGAATTAGCATATTTTTAATTTTTACAGTTATAAAATAACTCTGAAATTAAATCCTCCTATATTGACTTTTTATGGATTGTCCTGTAAGATGATAAATCAATAGAATAACAAAATTTACAGATTTGGGAGATGATTTATTGGATTCGGGTGACACTGCTCGAGCGGTTATATTATTAATTCTTGTATTATTATCCGCATTTTTTTCAGGTGCGGAATCTTCATTTAAGGCCATTAACAAACTTCGGCTGCAGGGTCTGGCTGAGGACGATGCAAGAGGCGCCAAACAGGCATTGGCGTTGCTTGAAAAGCCTACAAAGCTTTACACCGCTTTGTCAATTTGCATATACACCGTTAATTTTTCGGCAGCCGCACTCACTGCTGCCGCCGTCATTGACATTGCAGGCAGCCAATGGGTCGGTCTTGCAACAGGTATATTGATATTCATTGTTCTCTTTTTCGCAGAAACAACCCGGAAATCAGTTACATCCGCGGAAGCCGAAAAGTTTGCTCTTGGAGTTGCCGTACCTGTAATGCTGTTAACCAAACTTCTTACGCCATTAACATATATAATAAATAAATTAAGTAGCGGTGTTTTAAAGCTGTTTGGAGTTGACCTTAAAGAGCAATCGGACATAATTGACAGTGAACTTCGAACCATATTGGAAGCAAGCGACGAAGACGGTATTCTCGAAAGTGAAGAACGCAAGATGATAGCCAATGTGGTTGAATTTAAAGATTCACTGGTCAAGGATGTAATGGTTCCCAGAATCGATATGGTTTTCGCCAGTGCCGACCTTTCCTATGACGAACTGGTTGAAGTTTTTGCAGCCGACAAATACACAAGACTGCCTGTATATTCCGATAATCGGGATAATGTCATCGGTATTGTCAATCTTAAAGACCTTTTCTTTTATAAAGGCAAGAAGGAAGATTTTAACATACGGAATATAATGCGGGAACCTTATTTTACCTACGAGTTTAAAAAAACTTCCGAGCTGTTAATGGAAATGAGAAGAGAATCGATCGCCCTTGCGATTGTTCTGGATGAATACGGTGCCACAGCCGGTCTTGTCACCATTGAAGATCTGCTTGAAGAAATCGTCGGCGAAATCCGTGACGAATATGATTATGATGAAGAAGAATGCATTAAAGCCCTATCGGAAAACGAATTTATCGTAGACGGCAATACAAAACTGGACGAAATTAACGAAGCTCTGGGGTTAAATATCGAATCGGACGATTATGACTCCATAGCCGGCCATATAATATATCTTCTTGATCATCTGCCTGAAGAGGGCGAAACGGTCACCGACAATAATGTGACATATACCGTGACTGCGGTAGAAAAAAACAGGATTGACAAGGTTCACATACTCATAAATAAAGACGTTCCCGAAACGGAAATTACGGACTGAATTATATAAATCAGGTTTCTAAAATAAAATCTCATTCCTGAAAATGCAAGAATAAATCTATAATATATATTTTAAAACAAATCAGCGGGATAACCGAAAGGTTTTCCTGCTTTTTTTCAAATTTTTAATATATTTTGTTATCGGATAATTTTTATTGACTATAATATTAATTAAAGCAGTTATTAAGCGGAAATGGCATTGTCAGCCTGCAAATAGTTGCTTAAAATCAATTATTTCATTTTCATTTACACAATTCTTTTTAGAGGAGGTACAATATGAACATATATGATTTTACAGTAACCGATAAAGACGGCAAGGAAATAAGCATGGAAAAATATAAAGGAAAAGTATTGTTAATAGTAAATTCCGCGACTCGCTGCGGTTTTACACCACAGTATGCTGAACTTCAGAAACTATATGAAAAGTATGCCGATCAGGGTTTTGTGATATTGGATTTCCCATGTAACCAGTTCAACAATCAGGCTCCGGAGACCGTAGAGCAAATTCATGAATTTTGCCAAATGAATTTCGGCGTTACCTACCCTATCCATGCCAAAATCGAAGTAAACGGAGAAAACGCCCATCCGCTTTATAAATTTCTTAAAAAAGAACGGGGTTTTGCGGGATTTGATGAATCTCACCCTCTTGCTTCAAAACTGGACGAAATCATTTCCAAAAAGGACCCCGACTATAAAAACAGCCCGGATATTAAATGGAATTTTACCAAATTTCTTATCGACAGAAACGGCAATGTCGTAGACAGGTTCGAACCCACAACTGATATTGGAGTTATTGAAGAAAGAATAAAAGAATTGCTGTGAATAGCTTCTTTATCCGCTTCCTTCTCGCTGTTAAATAAACATCAATTGCCATCTCATCGATAACCATTCTTTTCTTGCAGTGGGAAGAAAATCCTCATCGGCATCAATAATTTTAAATCATTTTGATTAATGGGCAAATATCTAAAATTCCGCCCATGCCGCCACCCTTGCCGGAGATGCTTCCGCCCTTATTTTTAACGGAAACGCCATAACATATATATTTTTTGCTCCCGACAGTTCCGGCAGATTAGCCAAATTCTCTGCTATAAGTATATTATTTCTGAACAACTTCTTGTGTATTTCATAAGGATAGTTATCCGGAGAGGGCAGGTCCATTCCCAGCATCTTTATCTTTTTCTTTATAAAAAATTCTGCCAAATCATCGGCAACTACGGGATAACTCTTATAGTAACCTTCCGTTCCGAATTTACTGCCGTGACCGGTAAAAAGAAGTACAATATCGTTTTCCCGCACGATATCCGCATATTCGTCCTTGTATTTTATGACGGCTTCATTTCTTACATCAAGTAATACGCCGTTTCCGGTAAATCTGTCCAAAGATATTTCACTTATATAAGTATCGCTGTCAATCAAATGCATCGGTGTATCTATATGTGTACCGGTATGCATTTCCGTCTCCAGTTTGTGATTTACAAATTTATCCTTGTCAAGAAATTTGTCCTGATATAGCCTTACCTTGTCATCATACGGATGAACCGGCATATTGTCATATATCTCCATGCTAAGGTCGATAAGCTTTCTCATAGCCTTACTACCCCTTCCGTCAGTATTTTTTCAGTACCGTGGTTTCTCTTCCTGCCCACTTTCTTCATAAAAATCTTACATGGTATTCTCTCAGTAAATTAAACATAGCAATTGGCTGATAGTATGCATTCATACGATTATTCCGCTCTGATTTAGATCTTTATTGCAGTGTCAACATATTATATAAAAAGTCGGTTCATTTGTCCACTTCTTAAGTATGCTCATTACTGTCTCCTTTCGGCTTTTGTTTGCTTACAATATGCATAAAGCTGAATTAAAAAGGAAACCGTATTTCCTGTAATCTTGGTATCGTAATTCAGAACCTGAAAGAAACCGGTTTCCTTTTTTCGCTTTAACCTGTAAAACGGTTTACGCAAAATATATTAAGTAATCAAACATCGCAGAACCTTTTGTTTATATTTAATTCTTATTTTTTAATATCGCCGCGTTCTTTAAGGTCGGCTATTATTTTGTCGAACAGCTCTTTGTCTATCTTGAATTTCTTTCGATAAATTATATATCCGACTACAATAAAGATAAGAGGCAATATCATCATCGCCAGCTTCATCATCAGTAGCCCTGATTCGGTAACGTCATCCGGAGTTTCCGCCGCGTTAATCCCCGAAAGAATCAAGGTCGCCCCGACAATGCCGTTTGCTATGGCTCCGCCTATTTTATTGATAAAGGGCTGAACCGAGAAAGTGATGCTTTCATTACGGTTCCCCAGCTTCCACTGGCCGTATTCCACCGTATCGGCAAGAAACATCAGCATCAGCAGCTGGATAAAGGCCTGTCCGGCAAAAAGCAGGATACCGGCCGCACCTATATAAATCATATTCATTGGCGCCAAGAAAAATATGATATAACCTACAACCACAAGGGCTGTGGAAAAGGCATACAGAGTCTTTCTGGTATATTTCTTTGAAAACAGAGGGAAAACGGATAAGGCAGCCAACTGTGTTACCCCGAGAATGGCCGCAAAAACGGAGTACATATTTTCATTTTTGTATGCATACTTGAAGAAATACACACCGAAACTTGTGGTGGTCGAATATCCTATCATAAACAAGGCCATGGCAATGGCCGTATATAAAAGCTGGTCATTCTTAAACAGAACGGTAAACATTTCTTTTAAGGATGTGGATTCCTGCTTTACCTGTATGCTTTTGTCTTCCTTTACTCCAAACACGGTAAAGCACAAAAACGCCCATGTAATTAAAACAATGGCGATGGCAACGATAAGCCAGGCCCGGGTCTCCCCTCCCAAAGCATTCGTTACGGGTATAATTCCGACTACTACCGTAAACAATCCTATATTGGCACAAATTCTTGCAAATGATCCGGTATTTTCCCTTTCTTTCTGATCAAGGGTCAGGGAAGGAAGCATGGACCAATAGGCTATGTCGTTGGCTCCGTATGTAAAATCCCAAAGAAGATAAAGGATAACAAATACAGCCACATATCCCGAACCTCTCAGCCCGAAATCAAAGAACAGCAAAACCGTAAGAATTCCGCCTATTATACCCCCTATTACAATCCATGGTTTGAACTTTCCGAACCTGCTTTTTGTATTGTCCACCAAAAATCCCATAATCGGATCGTTTACCGCATCGAATACCCTGAGAATTGTCATGGCTCCCGTCATCATCCACATGGTGGAATCGGGTAAATTAAGTATTTCCGTCAGATAAACAATAAGATACATACTGACCAGGGAATAAAGCATATCTCTACCTACCGTACCCAGTCCGAACATGTAACGGTTCATGTTTCTGTTATTGTTTTGATCCATAAAATACCTCCATTATATTTGTGTTATTACAGCTTTTTCGGTGTTTTTCAACCGGTTTTAATTCTGCTTATTGGCCGGTTTCATCTGTTCATCCGACTCATGCGTATCGGCCAAGAGCCTCTCATTCGGCTCTTGTGTATATGTTATTTGCTTTTCACTTGCCTTTTGCATATCGGCTATTTGTTTATTTGCCGGTTCGATGCACATTTCCGTAATATAAATGTTTGAACCGAAATCACCGAGCATTCTTACCTTATCGCTATACCCTGTTCCTATAAACTGCTCGCTTAAGGGTATGCCCGTTTTTAAAGCCGCCGAAGAACAGGTGTATTCTTCCACACAGTCTTTCATACTGTAATGACGGTTAGCCACACGCAGCACAAAACCGTCAGGATTTAGTTCCACAGGCATTACGTGCTTTAACAACCCTCCGAACCGCCTGATATATAACCTCTGGGGCCTGGTTCTTACGGTATACATGCCTTCCTTAAGGCCTATTACTTTCAGCCTGTCACTGCTTTCTGCCGCATCGGATAAAGTCTGGAAAAATCCGGTCAGAGCGGTTTTGCCGTCTTCACTTACAACTTCCCATATAACCTTGTTGCTTTTGTATGATTTTATCCTGTAGAATCTGCCGTATTGGAAGATTCTCCTGTATTGCTTATAAAATGCGATCTGCTCGGCGACATCCTTCTTTTCTTCCGGTGTCAGGTACTTTAAATCAAGCTCATAACCCAGGCAACCGAAACATGCCACGTTGAAACGGGTCGAAAGAGGCGTATCTCTTAAGGTTTGCTGATGGGGTGCCTGGGATACATGGGCCCCCATAACCGACAGCGGATAAAAGTACGATAAACCTGACTGGATTTTCAGCCGCTCTATAGGATCCGTATCGTCCGAACACCAGATCTGCTGACTGAAACAAAGCATTCCAAGATCAAACCTGTTGCCGCCGCTTGAACAGCTTTCGAATAAAATATGGGGTCTCTGACCGAAAATACGGTTCAAAATCTCATATAGTCCGATAATATATCGATGATAAAACTCCCCCTGGTTTTCCAGCATGGCCGAAAAGTTTTCCGCAATGTGCCGGTTCATATCCCATTTCACATATCTTACATCCGCTTCGTCAAGAATTGCCGATACCTGCTTGACAATATAATCCCTGACTTCCTTCCTGCAAAGGTCCAGAACCAGCTGGTTTCTGCCAAGAACAGGGTCGCGGCCCGGCAGTTTTACTGCATATTCGGGATGTTCCCTGTATAGATCACTGTCTTCGTTGACCATTTCCGGTTCAAACCATAACCCGAATTCCATTCCCAGTTGTCTAATCTTATCTGCAAAACCTTTAATACCGTGAGGCAGTTTTTCAAGATTTACGTTATAATCTCCCAGACCCGCCTTGTCGCTGTTTCGTTCCCCGAACCAGCCGTCATCCAGGACAAACAATTCCACCCCCAATTCTTTGGCTTCTTTGGCAAGACGAAGCAATTTAGCCTCGTTGAATTTGAAAAAATAAGCTTCCCAGTTGTTAATCAGTACCGGTCTTTCTTTACGTTTGTAATCCCCTCTTACTATATGATCGTTTATAAAATCGTGCATGTGACGGCTCATTTCGTTAAAACCGCGGTTGCTGAAAGTAAGTACACATTCGGGTGTTTCGAATTTTTCCCCTCTGGCCAGATTCCATTCAAAACAATGGGGGTTAATACCCATGCTTATACGGACATAATCCCGTTCGTTTTTCTGCACGATACTGTAATGGTTGCCGCTGTAAATTATGTTGAATGCATAAACATCGCCGTAATCTTCACCGGCATCCGCTTCCGCGATCATAAAGGCGGGATTGTGGCGGTTACTGCTGGCTCCCGTCGTCGATGAATTGACCGTTATGCCGTATGTAACCGGGCGTTTATGAAGATGGGCTTCCTTAATCCATCCTCCGTCCAGGGTATACATATAAAAACCTTCGTCCGGCATATCAAGAAGCATGCTCATAATGCGCCTTATTATCACCGGAGAATCGGCTTCGTTTCTTACCACCGCCCTTCTGGTTATGACGTCCGCCTGTTCGAATACGGAATAATATAAGTCGATAAAAACAGGAAATACCTTATCCTTTAATGTTATTTTCAATGTCTGATCGGCACCGTATGCCGTCGGCAAGGTATCCATCCCGACACTTCCGTAAATTATCTCATGGCCGCAGTAAACGAAATCCGTCACAAAACTTCCGTCTGGCATGACAAATTCGGTGGGACTCTGCCTGTAATCCCCCCGTCCGTTATCGGACCATTCCAGACACATGCCGTCAAGATTATATATGTTGTCCTCACGGTCATAAAAAACGCCGCTGCCAATCTGAACCGTCCGCTTCAAAGCCAGACTGTCCGCTTCGTCCAGTCTGCTTAACAAACTTCCGTAATATACATGTTCCAAATGCCCGTATTTGGATTTCCTGAACCAATAGGTTGTATCGTTTGTATCCAACCGAAAGCTTGTCCCAAGAACAGTAATCAATTTTATTCTCCTTTTCCCATGTTTTATATTTTATAAAATTATCCAAAAAATCTTTAATGTAAAACCATATATATCTTTAATGTCAAGTCATATTACTGTCATCCAAAAAATTAGTTGCAATTATCCGGGATAAAATCATCTTATGACTGATTTATAATGATATTCCGTTTCACATGATGTAAAGAAAGATAAGCAGTGTCAAAGCCGATTAAAGAATTGTCATTTTATTTTACCGTTTTATCAATTAGGTATTAATTGAAATATTATTATAAATATCAAATTGTTATAATTTAAAACCTTTTGTATTCTAATTCAAATATATTCCTGCAATTCTGCAATCATTAATTTGAATTATAAATGATCCTCGATGTTCCATGTATCCCATTTTAATAATGATACTTAACGGATTCAACATATTGCCTGTACATATCGTCCGTTACGCCGTTTTCTTCTATCATTCGGGTATAAAATGTTCCAGAATTTTTTATGGTGCGTTTCTGCGTACCATAATCGACGTGAACCAGTCCAAAACGGGCGCTTTCCCCTTCTATCCATTCAAAATTATCGCAAAAACACCAATGGTAATATCTCTGAATCGGCAGATCCGATTCCGTGATTGCTTTCAGATGGTCGTAAATATATCTGCATCTGAAGGTATCATTGTTGTCACAGGTTCCGTTCTCCGTTATATAAATGGGCCGCTTTAATATCCGGTATATTTTCCGGCAGCATCTTATAAGTCCTTCCGGATAGATCTCCCACCCCAAATCGTTTTTAGGGGCATCCTCTTTTGTGCCGTCCTTAAATCCCGATACAGTCGTCCTGGTATAATAATTAACGCCTATAAAATCCACATATTCACCCGGAGATATTTCTTTGTCCTTCGTTAACGGCCATTTTACCCTGCCTGTCATCATGGCACAGGTAAGGGCTCCCTGGAAATATCTTTCCGTAAGCCGGTTACAGATTCGGTGCCAAAGGTTTTTGGGATTTTGCGGATCGAATACCCGGACATGATCGGCAAAGCTTACTTTTGTATCGTCATAGCCCATCTCTTTTCTGATTTTATGAATAAGCTCATATGCTTTGATATGGCAGATGACCATATTGGACATAACGTTCAAAGCCTGTTTCATCGACTTTTCCCCAGGCGGCCAGTCACCGTAAAAATAGGACATGGTGGCGTAAACATTCGGTTCGTTGATGGTAATGTATTCAGAAACCAAATCACCGAATGATTTTACAGTCAGCCTGACAAAATCCATGAAGTATTTGATATTCTCCCTCTTTGTAAAACCGCCTTTGTTCTCAAACCACATGGGGTTGGTAAAATGGTGGATTGTAAGCAGTACCGAGATTCCTTTTTCTTTAAGATAAAGCAGTTCGTCCCTGTAATGTTTTATCGCATCCCCGTCAACTTTTCCCTCCTCGGGACAAATTCTGGCCCATTCAATGCCCATGCGATAATGTTTTATCTTCATTTCAGCCATTAAATCGGTATCCTGCTTCCATAAGTTGTAGTGGTCCGTAGCCCTGGCAGGATCGCTTCCGTCTTTTATCCGGCCTTTGCGGTACCAATCATTCCAGCTGGAGTTGCAGTCACCGCCTTCAATCTGGGTTGCGGCCGTTGCCACACCTAATGAAAACCCGTCTTTGAATTTAAAACTCATACCTTCTCGTCCCCCTTTTTCTTTGTTATCTATATGCTTTTTGCAGCATACCAATTTCTTTCGCATATCCTTCCAATTCGTTGGGTGTTTCAAGAATAAAGGGTAAATGTCTCAATTTCGGATGATTTATAATATTTATGAATGTCCGCATGCCCATGGTGCCTTCACCCAGCTTTTCATGGCGGTCTTTACGGCTTCCAGACTCATTTTTACTGTCGTTTAAATGAACGGCCTTAAGACGATCAAGTCCTATAATCCTGTCAAACTCGTCCAATACTCCGTCAAGATTATTAACTATATCATATCCGGCATCATAGACATGGCAGGTATCCAGGCATATGCCAATTTTCTCCTTGAGCTTAATCCTTTCAATAATTTGCGCCAGTTCTTCAAAATTCCTTCCAATCTCCGTACCTTTTCCCGCCATGGTTTCCAATAATACCGTGGTGGTCATATCCTCATACAGCAGTTCGTTAAGAAGTCCGGCTATAAGTTCAATTCCCGCTTCCACCCCTTGTCCTGAATGGCTTCCGGGATGAAAATTATAAAAACCGTACGGAATATACTCGGTCCTGGCCAAGTCCTCTCTCATGACATTCCGTGCAAATTCCCGGATATTTTCGTTTGCCGAGCAAGGATTTAAGGTATAAGGCGCATGGGCTATTATTGGCGAAAGCCCATGCTCTTTTGCCATATCAAGAAATTTATTTATATCTGATTCGTCTATATCCTTAGCCTTTCCCCCTCTGGGGTTACGGGTAAAATACTGAAAGGTACTGGCATTGATTTTTATAGCGTCTTTCCCCGCGGCTTCAAATCCTTTCGAAATCGACAGATGACAACCGATTTTCAGTCCTGTGTCCGCCATTCTCTGTCCCTTACCTCACCTATTATTTTGAGATATCCCATTAACATATCCCGTGTAACATTCATTTGCATCATGTATAAATCCGCCAGTTCCTTTCTCATCCCCATGATAACATCCCTGTTTTCAATTTCCGGGGGAATCGGAGAATATTCCAGCAGAAAAACCGTTCTGGCTATATCGTAAAGTCGGCTGCCCCGGCATATGTTCATAAAATCTATAACATATGCCTTCCCGTCCGAAATCAATATATTTCCGGGATGAAAGTCTCCGTGACAAAGTACGTTCCCGTCTTCCAGCCGGTCTATCCTTAAGCATAAATCCATGCGTTTATCCGGCGGTAAAGCAGGCGAGATATTGCCTCTTAAAAAATCCTTGTAATACGGCACTTTTTCAGCTTTGTTCCGTAATATTTGCTTGTGCAGCCCCGACATACAGGCCGCACAATTTTTTATATCACCGGATTTCATAAGCCGTTCAAGCAGGGTTTCACCCGCGGTCTTTTCATATACAATACCCCATCTGTCTCCGAACGAAATCAAATCATACACACAGGGTTTCAAAAAATCCGTATTTCTTATCGCTACCGCATTGCTATATTCCTTATCTATCGCATCTTTGGGATATCCCCGGTGAAAAAGCTTCAGTACCTTATCCGATTCCCATTCATATACGTCGGCCGTATTGCCTGTTCCGATTAACCGCCCCAAACTCATTCGGTTCCCTCATTTTCATATATTTTTATATATACCTTCTCATATCTGCAATCTATTTATCCAGATTCAGATCCATGAGAATCAGGTCATCATATGTACCGTTAATATTGAAATAGTCCTTGTGGACACCGACTTTCACAAACCCGAACTTTTCGTACAGCCCGATAGCCCTGCTGTTGCTTGCCCTGACTCCCAGATGAACGTTCTTAATTCTGTCGTGATTTTTTGCAAAACGGATTAATTCCTCCATGACGGCGCTTCCTATTCCTTTGTTCCAATGCTGTTTTCTTACCGAAATCGCCAGTTCACAGTTATGGGCAATTCTCTTTTTGGAAAGGCAGCCGATCTGTGAAACGCTTACGATGGAATTGTCTATCAGGCCCAAAATCATTATTGAATTGGGATTTTGGCGTAATTTCCTTATAAATTCCTTTTCCTGTTCCACGGTCATATAAAACTCATCTTTACCGAACAAAAGATTGTCGCTTTCCCCTCCGACCTGATTAAGATATTCTATCATAGCTCCGGCATCGTCTTCCGTTGGCTGTCTTAAAATTAATTTTTCACCTGTTTTCAGGATAATCTCTCTTAATATATTGTTTTCCATATGGACACCCTTTCTTTGATTTTTTTATAAATCAAACCCTTTACTGCCCAGCATAATAAAACCACTCCCCGCCCGGAATGCCAGGTTTTTTAGATAAAAATTCCTATATCTGTTATTACAATTGTATAACTTAGTTTAATTTATTTCAATCGGTATTTGTGTAACGAATAACAGAGATAATAGCCTGTCTATCAAAAAATCCGGCCGGGCGAGGTTAATCGAAACCTCAACCGGCCGGAATTATTTAAAATATTATATAGTTATGGTTTGAAACTACGGCCTTAACTTCAGTTCAGCACAATCGCATAAAATGCCTCAATCAAATCGACCGCATCGGAACGTTTTACAAGCGATACAGGTTCATTGTCGACCATTGCCAAACAATATTTCCCGTCATACCGATACAGGTCAATCTTGACTTCCGGGAAATTTTCATTATCCAGATGAACGGTCATACTTATTTCCAGTTTTTTTGAAGGCTGTTCTTCCGTAAAACTGTCGGCTTTAAGGTTTGCCAACGCTGTCTTAATGTCATCAATTTCTATTTCCTCGCCCTGATAATAATAGGTGATTTCATCATCCTTTTTCTTGGTTGTAAAGGTATAATCGCTGCCGTCCAGTGAAATATCAATCTGATTGATATCATCAAAATCGGCGGAAAGCACTTCAAGATGCCTTAAGTCATCATATGATGCGGCCATCAGATCCTTGTAATCATCCGATGAAATCTTATATATTATCTTGGATTCCCCGACTCTGGCATAAGCCGTAATCTCTTCTTCCGATTCGTCATTCTCATTCTTGTTCTTATTATCTTCGGCCGCTTTTTCGGCTTTCTCCTTTTCTTTCGGATCGCGGCTTATGTTCAGGACAAAGGTTTCTGTGGTTTCTTCCTCTTTTTTATCTTTGTCATCAGACTTGGGAGTATAATTAACAGTGACCGTAAGTTCCGGCGTTTTAAGTCCGTAAGTTTCAAGCTCCTTATCGGATGCATTGTATGTTACATAATCGGTCAGGCCCAGATAGCTTATTTTCCTTAAATAACTCTTAACCCTGGAAGTATCAAGGGGAAGAACTTTGTCGTCTTTCTCGGTGAAATAAACATCGTCGTCACAATAAGTATTCGGGCTGTCTTCCTCATAAGTTATCTTATAGTTTTCCGTACCTTCAAAATCGATTTCCGTTACCTTATCAAACGACGGCGTTTCATCATGGTCAATCACATCTTTCAGCTCCGCATCAAAATAGTCAAGCGGATCCTCTTTTACCAGATAGACATTGCCGTCCCCGATAGATACGTACCGCTGCGAGTCCATGGTACTGAAATCACCGAGCTCGATTTTATAAGACTGATCTTCTGTCCCTATATTAATGGTACAAACCGGATCATCCAGACCATACTGGCCGTAATCCTCTACTTCCTCGATTATAAACGATACACCAAACTCTTCAAACACTTCCAAAAGCTCGTTAATTTTGTCTTCGTCCACAGGGAATGCCTCGTCCTCATCATACAGCCATTTTTCATCCTTGTGGAATGACAGGCTGGCCGTTTCATTTTTCCATGATAAGGACGTTACGGAATCTTTCGGAATTTGTAAAATGATCTCGTCGCTGTTTTTTATCTTTTCCTTATATTCTTCGTGCCGTATTACGGCAAACGTTGCTATACAGGCGGCAACCAAAACTCCTAATAATATATAAATTCTTTTAAACCGTTTCACTTTGCATCCTCCTTCTGCTTACAATTACAATTATGCCGATACCCAGATACAGAAGTGGGAATACACCAATCATCAGAACTTTCAGCATAGAAGAAGTGGAATCGCTTATTGTAAGGTAATTATAGTTAAGCGACTTACTGCGGATTGCCATAGCCTCTCTTTCACCGATAAGCGAAGCCAGAGCATTCATCGCCATATCCACGTTTGCACCGGATGAATAAGCATTATACACTTCATCCAGGAAATATGACGACGCAAACCATACAATCTGTCCGTCATTGCCGGCTTCAACAGAAACCGCAACTGTAAACGGCCCGTCTATATCCCCCTCTTCCTTCTCGTAAGTGGAAAGATCATATCCTGCAACCTTGCTGAATGCCATATCAGATGTGTTAAGCAGTTTTGTTACCGTTGCCTTGCCGTTATCCGAACTTACTGTCAGGCCCTGAGAAATGGGCATTATAGGAAAATAACTTTCTTCTATAAGAGAATCCGTTATTTTGTGGCTGACCATATCCGGCAGGAGTATATAAGGCAACTGGAACGCATAATGTTCTCTGTCCGCTTCTATAACCACACCTTCCACGGTTTCCACTCCATAGTCGGCCAGCAGGCTGTACAGGTTTTTCAGAATTCCGTCCTTTGTGGGTCCTGCTATCACCAAAAGTTTTCCGCCGTTTTCCACATAGGCGGCCAGCATTTCTTTTTCCTTATCCGAAATGTCGCTGGTCGGTGCATATATCATGACGGCATCTGCCTCTTCCGGAACAGAATCCACTTTAAGGAGCGATAACTGATTTATCTGAATGTTGTCCTTATCTATTTGATCGCTGAATGTGGACGGAAGTTCGCCTTCACCGTGGCCTTCCAGAACATAAAGCTGAGGCAGGTCTTCGGTGGTGACATAGTCTATGGCAGAGGTGATGGCACCTTCTCCGTCAAAATAATTGTTGGTGGAATAGTTATATACGTCAGGTTCCTGAACATATATATCATCATAACTTATATATTTGCTGCGTTCGCCGCATTCGACAACCAGACTGTTGTTTTTCACCGTTTCATCTGTATACTTCTCTGCAAATGTCGGGTATACGTCCGGATTCTTTTTAACCACTTTTATATGGTCGGAAAGACTTTCATACTTGCTCAGCAGATTTTCTATAACATCATCTTCCTTATTGGCCTGAACGATCCAGTAAATTGTTACGTCCTGCTCAAGCCTGTTTACTACAACTTTTGTATTGCTGGTAATCGAATAAAGTTTTGAAGAACTTATGTCATATTTGGTTAATGCGGACGGCAGGTTGGTAACAAGAATATTTACAACGATTATAATTGCCAGCACGATAGCCGTTACTATTAATGAATAGGCTCCGCCCTTTAAAGCTATTTGATTCTTCACTTTTTTTTCAGAGGTTTTATTAAGTTCGGATTTACTCATTAGTTGTACCTCCTTTTCTCAAGCGATTGCACGGTCAGGAATAAAAAGAATACAATAACCGAAATAAAGTAAACGATTGCCGTCATGTCAAAAACACCGTTTACGAAAGCATAAAACCGTTCAAACAGGGATAACTTTCTCATTATGTTCGGCAGCAAGCCCTCAAGCTTGGTTTCATCCACAAAATATGTGATAACCGTAGCGGCAATCAGCACCAGGCTTATGCCATAAGCTAAATTTTGATTCTTTGTAAGATAATTAATCACGGCTCCCAGGGCTATAATCAAAACACATAACGCTATAACCGCTCCCATAGCCTTGGAAGATACATATTCGGACAGTCTGACACTATAATAATTCAGCAATATTACGGCTATTCCGATACCGGCGGCAAATCCCTGGTTTTCCGTAAGGGAAGAAATAAATACACCGACGGCAATCAGGGCACTGCCCATTATAAAAAACGCCAGAATGGAACCGTAAGACGTCAGTAAATAAACATCACCGTACTGTTTAAAAATCAAAGGATATATGCTGATTATGCAAAGCGGTATTAAGTAAACCACAAGCAGTGCCAGATATTTACCGACAACCACCTGGGCGGTAGTAATCGGAAGGGAGTATAATAACTGGTCCGTTTTCAGTTTCTTTTCTTCCGCAATGATACGCATGGTTAAAATAGGTACAATAACTACAAAAATAAGACATCCGAAGCTTAATACAAATTCAAAATTGCTGACAGCCGCCTGTATGTTATACAGCATCGAACCTATTCCTACAAAGGCCAGCAAAAATGCGCCGAAAACATAAGCCGTCAATGAATGAAAATAATTCCGCAATTCATGTTTCAGTACCGCAATCATTTGTCGGTCACCTCACCTTCCGCTGATTTGACGTCATTTGCATTTTCTTCCGATTTGGAAGTTTTTAAATCATTTCCGTTTTCCGCAGAATTATTGGCGGCGGTATCACTTTCTGTCAGCTCAATAAATACTTCTTCCAGGTTGGCCCTCTTTAACGCCAGTTCATACAATACCTTTCCTTTTGACGCAAATCCGTTAAATATGGCTTTTGATACTTCATAAATATCTTCACGATCTGTTTTAATATGAGCCCTGACATATTCCGTATCCTTTTTTTCGAAATCGGTATCGGTTATATGGTTAATACCTGCTAAAATTTCCTTGATTTCTTTCTCATCGGCATCACTGGTGATTATAATTTCGTTTGAAGAAAGCATCATCTTTTCAAGATTTTCAGGAGTGTCAAAAGCTATGAGCTTTCCCTTGGAAATTATAAGGATCATGTCACAGATAGCCTGTACTTCCGACAGAATATGGGAGCTGAAAATAACCGTATGGGTCTTTCCCAGCTCCTTGATTAAGTCACGGATTTCAATAATCTGAATAGGGTCAAGACCCACCGTGGGTTCGTCCAGAATTATTACTTTCGGGTTTCCCAAAAGCGCCTGAGCGATTCCGACTCTCTGTTTGTAACCTTTGGAAAGAGCCGAAATACAACGGTTTCTTACATCGGTTATCTTAGTCCGTTCCATAACCTGCTCAATCTGATTTTTCAGTTCCGTCCCCCGCAACCCTTTAGCTTCACCCACAAACCTCAAATATTCATAAGGTGTTTCACTCATATACAACGGGGGATGTTCGGGAAGATATCCGATGAGTTTTTTTGCTTTATTAGGTTCCTCAAAAATATCATAACCGTAAATACTTACACGTCCTTCGGTAGCCGACAGGCAACCCGTCATGATGTTCATGGTGGTTGACTTTCCGGCTCCGTTCGGTCCCAAAAAACCATATACATGACCTTCACCTATCTCAAAAGACAGGTCGTTAACAGCCGTGAAATCACCGTAACGTTTTGTCAGATGTTCAACTGTTATCATTTTTGGCCTCCTATCCTTTCATATTCTTTGGTCAGCATTATTAATTATAGTACGGAATGCTGAAATGAAGCTGAAATTTTGGTATGAAATTTAACAATTATATAAAGCATTAAAATATAAATAATTATTTTAACGCTGACATAAAAAAGCCGTTTCATAATTGAACGGAATACAGAAGTTACCGAAAACCTCTGTTTACCCTTTCAATTAAGAAACGGTTTCTCACAATCTCTGTAAATATTTATGGACAATGTACAGCCCAAATTTGGAATCGCTTTTTCATGTATATGGCAAATTAAAAAAACAAGGCAAGATTTAAACACGATATTTATGAACACGGCAGTTCCACATAAAAACTGTTGATTCCGCTGTTGCTTTCCACCCAGATTCTGCCCCGATGTTTCTTTACTATCCCTTCCGCTATGGACAAGCCCAGACCGAAACTGCCGGTTCTGCTGCGTGCCTTGTCACCCCGGTAAAATCTTTTGAATATGTTTTTGGCTTCTTCAGGCGAAATACTCTCCCCTTCGTTGGATACAGCCAGCAGGCACCTGCCCTTTTTATATTTTCTTAACGATACCCATGTGGTTCCGGCTTCTTTGGAATATTTTTGGGCATTATCAAGCAAAACATCAAGCACCTGGCAAAGTTGGGTTTCCTCACCTACGACTTCAATCTTATCGTTTATCTTTGACAACAATGTCAATCCTCTTTCGAAAAAGACCGGCTCAAAAGTCAACAAAGAATCCGAAACCAGCCTGCTGAAATCCACAACACTGAATTTTTCCTTAGATTCATTATTATCGGTTCTGGCCAGTTCCAGCATTTGCTCAATCAATCTTCTCATTTGGCGGGACATGGTCAGTATTCCGGCCATAAATTTCCGTTTATTTTCCTCATCGTAATCAGGGCTTAATGCAAGTTCCGCATTGGTCATAATAACAGTCAGCGGTGTTTTCAGTTCATGAGAAGCATCCGCCACAAACTGACGCTGCTGTTTCCATGCTATATCCACCGGCTTTACGGCCCATTTTGAAAGTAATATGCTTATGCCCAAAAACAAAAAGAAACTAATCCCGCCTATAAAAAAACTGGATCTCATCAAATTGTTCAATGTTGCCCGCTCGCTTGAAATATCGGCAAACACGATACAGCGGTTTATGGGCGTATCGACGCGGTAATAACGCAAATTGTATTTTTTTATTACACCGAACGTTTTATGGGATGTAATGGTGGTATCTATAAGATCATATAAAAAATCATAGTCAGACAAATCATAATATCCTCCGCCTACCGCCACCAGTTCACCATGAAGCCCAATCTTTATCGCAAAATAAGGCAGACGTATATCCTCTCCAAGTTCATTCGGTATACCTAACTGGAACGGATTGCTGGCTATGCTGCGCATCATGCTGATACTGTCCGCTTCAAGATTTGCTCTGGTAAAATAGAAAATCAAGGCAAAAATGACGCATAACATGATGGTTACAAAGCTCATGTTAATCATAATAAACTTTAACCGTAACTTCTTAATCATGTTTCGTTAACCTCCAAATGGTACCCCAGTCTGCGTATTGCCTCGATCCGGACATTTGAACCGATACTGGCAAGTTTTTTCCTTAAAAAACCGATGTAGACCTCCACATGATTTTCCACCGCATCGGAATCAAATCCCCAAACTTTCGCAAGAATATGTTCTTTTGATACGATGTTTTCTCCGGCCTGAAAAAGTAAACGCATTATTTCAAACTCTTTCGCCGAAAGCCGGATATTTTTTCCCCCGCAAACCAGCATGGCGGACGAAAGATCCAGAAATGTATTTCCGTACGTAATCTCATTTACATGGGCTCCCTGCCTGCGCAAAAGCGCGTTTATACATGCAAGCAGTTCCCTGGTGTCAAAAGGTTTTGTCAGGTAATAATCCGCGCCGGAATTCAAACCGGTTATCCGATCCTCCAGCTGCGATTTTGCGGTCAGCATCAATATAGGCACTCCCATATGCTTGTCCCGTAATCTTTTTGCTATCTCATAGCCGTCTATATTCGGTAACATGACGTCCAAAATCAGCAAATCGTAAATTCCCAGTTCCGCATACTCTTCGCCGGTTAATCCGTCGTAAGCCACATCAACTTCAAATCCGTTTTTTATGAGCAAGGATTTTAATGAATCGGCCAATAAAGCCTCATCTTCAATAATCAGTATCTTCAAAGCCGTCTCCCCCAGAATTTTATCACCTTATATTATAACGCAAAATGCTGAATTGAAGCTGAAAAATGTATCAGTCGGCAATAATTTCTTCGGCAGACGAACCGACGTCAAGCACATAGGCATTTCCGCTGACAATATCGGGGCTGCTTAAGATCACAAAGGAAAAGTCAAATTCAGGAACATACTCAGATATTACCGTATTGTCGTCCCTATCTTTCAAAGTTATTGCAGTCCCCGCAGCTTGCATGTCCGTTTTTGCGGTAACCACCCCTTGTTTAGAACGGCTGAAGCCCCTGGCCATACGAGATGTCCCGGTTCCTATAAAAGTACCTCCCGTTATAATCCCGCTTTTATCAAAATCCAATACGGACGTATAACCTTTGTTCGTGCAGCATACGAGGGTACGGCCGCCGGTGATTGACAGGGTTCCGTTGGCGTCTATACCGTCACCTTCCGCTTTAATATGCAGTTCGCCGCCTGAAATGACGATACTGCCCTCCTGCGGGTTTTCTTCATCATCACCGGCGAAATTATCATTTCCTCGTCCTCCGAAACCGCTCCTGTCGTTGCCTCCCGCCGCATTAATCCCGTCATCTTTTGCATATAAGGTTATGTTACCGCCGGAAACTTCCACATGAAGCCCCTCCAGTCCTTCATAACTTTCCGTAATGTTAATGTCGGCAGAATAAATCCTTATGATATCGTCCGCATGAAATCCGTCGTCACCCGTTGCGATTTCAAACAAACCGCCGCCCACTATAACCGAAACATCGGAATGAACGGCATCATCCGATGAAGCTATATTAAAACTGCCGCCGTTTATTATAAGATTGCCGCCGGCTCTGATACCCTTGGCACTTTTGTCGACATTCCGGCTGTTGTCATCATTTTTTTCTTCGCCGCATACCATATCAAAGCTTCCGCCGTCAATCAGCATCTGGCCCGAAGCGGAAATCCCGTTGCCTTCGGATGTTATATGAAAAGTCCCCGTCTGGATATATATGAAATCCGGACTGTCATCATCCTCATTCTCCGCATGTATTCCGTCCTTGCCCGCAGTTATACGTACTTCGGCATTGGCTATGCAAATACTGTCCTCACCCGAAAGGCCATGGTATAAACTGTTTATCTCGTATATGCCTCCCGTCAGAACAAGTTCTTCTTTGGAAACTATTCCGTGCCCCGCCGGGGAGGATATGACCAGCCTTCCTGAACCGTTCAGCGTCAAATCTTCCTTTGAAAAAATGACCGCGTCTATATTATTCTCATCCAATGCGGCAAAAGCGCCGCCGTTTGAGAGGACATTAACCGTATCAGAAGCCACCGTTATAAATACCTTATCCGCCTGACGGATATATATTGGGGATGATGCCGAACTATGCACGGATACATTATTAAGCACCAGATGCACTTTATCTTTCTTTTCCGCATCGACAATTATCATTCCGTCATCAAAAGTGCCTGAAAGTATATATGTTCCTTCGTCGTTTATTGTAACAGTGTTTTCAAAAATGACAACCTTTTCAGAAGAGCTCGTTGCCGTATTCCCTTCAAGTTTAATTAAAACACTCTTGTTTTCATCATAGTCGGCTTCAAAATCTTTAGAAGAAAACAAATCGGAAGCATCCTTTATTGAATCTCCGTCAACTGCCGAACTGCCGAAAAGATTGGCGCCCGATGTACCGGTATTGACATTAGGTGTTTCAGCATCAGTATCGTCATATCCCTCAGAAGTTTGATCCTGTCGGTTTTGTCTGCTGCTTTCTGACTGAAAAAAATCGTTTATGATACTGCATCCGGATAAAAGCAGCATATTTGCCGGTAACAATATCGCCGTAAAAATCACTAAAACTATTTTTTTCATGGGTATTATCGCCTCCTTTCAGACAGGTTTCGACAGCTTTAAACCCGTTTTATTGAGCCGTAAATAAGCAAAGAGTCATTAATTATGGATATAAATTAATTCTAGACTATAAAAATGAAGCAATATTGACATATTTATGAACTTTGGCTGAATATTATTATTTATTTATAAAGTATACCCAAAAAAAAGCATAATTGGGGCAAAATTCCATTCAATCGATTATTAATGATGTCGTTTAAAAAGGATTGCATGCCTGTTGCCGGCACGCAATCCTTCAGCAAATGTCTTTTTATGTTTTTATATGTTTATATATGGTTTAAGCCTTCTCCACAGGTATCCAAATCTCACAATAATAATCATCAGGGTTTTCAGCAGGCGGGGTATACATTTCAATATTATAGTTCCCTGTCAGTTTATATTCCTTACAGCTCGGCAGCCATTCGGCCCATATCCTTGTGTTGACATCCTGTAATGACTTAGGCAAAGCCCCCCTGCACGGAAATACAGCCCAGGTACCGGCAGGAATTACCTTCGTTGTATATCCGTCAGGCACTTCATTCCATGGAATATAATTGTCCACAATCATATAGTCAAAATTCCTGCCGTCGCTGTCAATACAAATTCCGTACATTCCGCAGACAATATCAGTTTCTCCGCTTTGCATATGCTCATCCCAGAACTTTGGTATGCATGCTTTTTCAGCTATTTTCTATTCTTTATCGAATTCCTTTATATCACCATTTTTATATCCGACTATAACTTTACATGCCATATTTATAAACAAGCCGTTTTCCACCACCCCAGGAATCATATTGATTTTATCGTGCAATTCCTTTGGGTTGGCTATCCTGTTAAAGTGACAGTCGACAATGTAGTTACCGTTATCCGTTACATAATACGAGCCGTCACCGGCTTCTCTTATTATGGCTTTACATCCAAGGCTCCGCAGCTGCCTTACAGTTGATTCATGGCCAAACCTGACTATTTCAACGGGCAAAGGGAATGCACCGAGACAATTAACCATTTTTCTTTCATCCACAACAATCACAAGCCTCTTGCTTGCGGCGGCTACAATCTTTTCCCTCAGCAATGCTCCCCCTCCGCCCTTAATTAAATTCAGGTCAAAATCCACCTCGTCGGCTCCGTCAATCGTAAGGTCAATTTTATCGACATCGGAAAAAGTTACTATGTTAATACCGAGTTTTTTTGCTTGTTCTTCCGACCGGAGGGAAGTGGCAATCGCTTTTATGTTTAATCCTTCATGAACTTTTTCCCCCATTTTTTCAATTGCCCAGTAAGCAGTCGAACCGGTTCCCAAACCGACAACCATACCGTCTTTGATATATTCAACAGCACGTTCGGCGGCAATTCTTTTTGCGTCCATATTACAACCTCCTTATCTTTAACATACTACTACCGTTTCTTTATAATTTAATCATAGTTGGCGTAATGGCAAATACTGCCGGCGATAATTTATATATTTGCCTACATGTAAAAACAATTGTCAGCACTTATTTATGATTTGTCCGTTAATTTTTATAACGCAGGTAATTAATCACTTCCGAAATTATTTATTCACTAAATCCGTCTTTATATAAATTCAAATTCTTCCGATCAGATTCTATCACAATAGGAAATAACAAGATATCCCCATATAAGGTATAGCATTGCAAGTATTTTCAAAACCATACGAAAAAATTCCATAAGTCTTTTTTAATATATTCATGGTTAATTTTAATCTAATTCTTAATTAATTATGTTGCATTATTTTCCAATTATGATATACAATTAGATTAATTATATGTGAACTATAACCTCCGGCATCTGTGTGTATTTATATACATATTCCAAAATCGGCTATGTCTGTAAATACACATAATTTATAATTTATATATCATCCAAATTAAAACCTGATAAGGAGGAACTTTAATGAAAAAACGCTTCTTGTCTCTATTTCTGGCAATGACATTAGTTTTTACCATGTTATTTTCGGGTACCGCTTTAGCCCAGGAACAGGATAACAGTCTGGCAGAGTCGGTTTCTTCCCTGCTTGATATCAGTACATGGGCTTATGACGATCTCTATGTCGGTGACACATACAACATTTACCCTCAAACATGGTACCTTACGGGCATGAAGAAGCCTATTACCAAAGCACAGCTCAGGGAAATGATAGGCGCTATCCGTTGCAAGCTTATTAATGCCGGATGCGTTACTGCTGCCAATGATGTCAAATATCTTATAAAAAGCAATATGACCGTAAAAGAGGTTCTTGAAGTTTTCTATGCCATGCTGAACAGTATGGAATTTAACAGGGATATCGGTATTTCAAAAAGCGGAAATGCATTGGATTATATGGCGAAAACCGGCGTATTTACGGGCAGCGAAGGAGAACTTTCCCTGGACGATATATGTACCGTCGAGCAGGCATGTGCTATTGCCACAAGATTGACTACATATCTTTTTGATGTTCTGGATGCGGCTAGTAAAGGATTTTTGTGGGAAATCAAATACGGTGAAAACACCGCATATTTACTTGGTTCAATCCATGCGGCTAATTATGATATATATCCTTTCAGCAGCAAGATGTTAAATGCATTCGCGAAATCGGATGTACTGTGTGTCGAAGCCGATATTTTGAATCTATCCTCAGCCGAAACATATTTGAAATATATATATTATACCGACGGTTCAACTCTTAAGGATCACGTATCGGAGGAAACCTATCAAAAGGCCGTCGAGGTCGGCGCTATTTTCGGTTTGACCGAAGAAGTGGTGGCACTTTTAAAGCCATGGTATTTATATCTTACATTTTCAAACTACCTGACCACCGCATCATCTAATGTTGAAGAATTGTCATTGGCTCAGTCTCTGGGTATTGACGTAAAATTCCTGACGGACGCATATCTTTCAGGAAAACCTATAGTTGAACTCGAAAGTGTCGAATACCAGCTGGAAGTCCTCGACAGTTTCTCGGATGACTTGGAAGAACTCCTGCTGGCCATCACTTTGGAGGCATTTTACAGTGCCGGTCAGAGCAACGATACCATTCTCAACGATGTATACGAAATGGCCCTTAAATATTGGCATGACGGCGATGTAGAAGGATTCATGAAAGACATAGCTCCGTCATTGTCTTCTTCCGAACTTCCCGAATTGAATGAAGAAGACGAAAAACTGTTATCTCTCCTCAAAGAATATAATACCAAGTTATTAACAGAAAGAGATAAACGTATGGCAGAAAAGATCGATCAGTTCCTGAAAACCGAAGGAAGCACCACTTATTTTATCGTGGTAGGATCCAACCATTATATCGGCGACCATTCTGTTATTGACATACTAAAAGACATGGGATACGAGATTAACCAGATTAAATAAAACCTGAAAACTTAGACCCGGTTGCCGTTAATCGGCAGCCGGGTCATTTTCTGCTTATATAAGTATAATTTCTTTTGACGTTATAATCGGAAGACCGGATTTACTTAGTTTTTAACCTTCCAATATTTCCGCATGTAACCCTCTTCCGGTTCCAAAAATCGTGACCATTGGAAACCGTGGTTAATCAAAAATTCATGGATCTCATTATCTTCATCAATATTGCCTGGACATAGGACAATCAAACCGTTTTTCTTCGTAATTCTTTCCAGTTCAGAAAGTTCCGTCTCAGGCATATCTCCGAACACATGCCCGCCCATGGTCACATCGGCAAATTCGTCCTGGAACGGTATATCTTCCAGCAAGCCGTCAACAACAAAAATATTGCTTAATCCTTCATTTTTGGCGCGGTTTTTTAGATATTTTCTCAGATTATACACCGGTTCCACACAATAGACATATTTTGCGTAAGGAGCAACAGCAAATGCCTGTTTTCCGGTTCCGGAGCCGATATCCACCACCGTTTTATTGCTGTAATCGGTCAAGCCGGTTATCTCCTTCTCGTCCCAACTTACAAATGGCTGATTATGGTAATCATCCGGATTGGTAACATAAACCACCCAGTCTTCCATGGAGTCCAGCAATTTTATTTCTACGGCTCTCATATCCTCCGGAATGGGTTCATCCTTATATTCGGTAATCAACCCGTCAACCCATTCGCTGAGTCCCGGAGCTTTATTTTTAATGTACCACATTATGTATGGTCTGGTTCTTAATACCAAAGCCAATTCTCTGCGCATCCCGTGATAAGGCAAATACTGCAATTGCCTTTCTTCAAACAACAACATAGTTTCAATAGGCTGCTTGTCAAGATCTTTTTTCCAACCGAACATAAAATCCTCCTTAAAAAACATGCCAATGAACTGTCATAATATTAATTTTTATTATTACACAATAAAAAAAGTCTATTGTACTGTTCGTATTCGGGATAGTAAATTTCCTTACAGCTTATTATTCTATAATATTTTTTAAACAGCTCTTTCCATTCATCGGTGGTCCGGTTCCATAAAAACAGCCCGTCATCCAGGAAATTGCCTTCAATAATTTTAATATTCCATTCTTTAATTTGCTCGTCTGTTATATAAGGATTAAGCTTAACAAGAATTTTACCGCCGGGTTTTACAACCCTCTTTATTTCTGCAAGTGTTTTCACAGCATCCGACGGAATCAAGTTATCTAATATATTGGAGAGAATAGCACCGTCCACCGAAGTATCGGGGATGTTTCCCAATACTTCCACTCCGCCGACGGCAAAGGTAAACTTTCCCTTTTTCATAATCTTATGTATTTCTTCTGCAACTCTTATGCCTTCTTCAGAAATATCTATACCGATATGTTCAGAAGTTCCTCTTAAAAAACATTTAAACAGCCATACTCCGTTGCCGCATCCAAAATCAAGAATTGAGTCCGAATCCTGACAAAGCCAGTCCAGGTCCTTATCCACCTCTTCGTGACCGATACTTTTGGTTGTAATTATATTCCCGGTTTCATTCCTAAAAACTTCATTCCAATATTTTTTATTTCTTTCGTATGTTAACATAAAAGCCCCCACCCCGTTACTTAACGAGATTATGAAACAACCCCTTATTCATCAGTTTGTCAAACGACTCTTTTAATGCCTCAACCGCCTTTATTTCAATAACACAGGCACACCCATGTTCTCCGGCAATGTTAATCTTTTGACAAATATCAATATCTCCGGTAAACAATGGAAGGTGATTATCTTTATCTTTACCGTCATGAATATGCATATGCCTTAATTTATTTCATATTGATCTCTATAAAATCAAGTCCCAAGGATTTGCAAAGTTCCGCATTGGCTTATCGTCTTCGCGGTAACTATAACCGGATTCATTATTGTCATCTATGGCCGAATACGGACCGGAATGTCTGACGTTTGATAAAAGTGTCACATAATAAGTTCTGCCTTCAAGGCCTTCAAAATCTATTACAACAGACGGTTTCGGACCCATATCCCCGTAAGCAGGTGAACAGGAAAAATATACCGTCAACATAACACAAAAAAGCATGAACCAGATTTTTTTCATACCCTCTCCCCTTATTATTGCATAATGTTGAGCATAACCTCTAATCTCCTTGTCCGTAATTATACTTTGCCAAGTACCGTCCATTTCCGATTATAATAAATGGCCATCCATAATTGAAAGCAAGGCTTCAATGATTTTTTTATAATATATTTGAAATCTTGCATCGGTTTCTAAAAGGCCCAGAGCGTCGAATCTTATCAATCTGTCAACAATATGTTCCGATATTATTTTTTTGTACTCATTGCTGTTTTCATATTTATGTATTATCAGATTTCCCCGGGTCGCTTCATCGGTCAGCCTTCCGTATAAGTCTTCAATAAAAATTTCTCTTTGAACGGGAACTTCATTTTCACAAACAAGTTCCGCATCCCAATTAATCACTCCCTTTAAGAAACCTTCTCCGTTAACTTCATAGACGGAGCAGCTTTTGTCTTTAAATATTATTTCAAATGCGTCCGGATAACACTCATAAATAACAGGTATCCCGTTATCTTCGGTCGAAATCATGAAATCGAAATCATCATGAGGAGCCCCGAAAAGCAGGCCTGTCACCAAATTGTCAACCGCATAAACGTAAGGTTTATTATGTGAAGAGACACTGGGCTTCAATACCTTTAAACCACAGGTTTTTGATACATGATACAGCATAATCATTGGCCTTCTCTCATACAGATAATTTTTATCTCTTTATAAAACACCTGCATACACTATTTAAAAATTTATTTTTAACCGAAATGTTCTCTATAATCAGGCAATCGTTATAATAAGGCAAAATGTTCACTCTCGATAACAGATTTCATCTTGCATAAACAGAAAGGATGTCCTGCCGGGTCGAACATAACCGTCCACTCATCGGAAAATTGCTTGTCTGCCACCTTTGCTCCGCATTCTTTTGCGTGTTGTATTGCTTTTTCAATATCGTTAACGGCAAAATCCAGATGGGCCATCTGCTGCTGAGCTTCAGGTTCTTCCGGCCATACCGGCGGTACATAATCAGGATTCCGCTGGAACAACAAACACGGATATGCTCCCTGGTTTGTTCCCGGAGCGTACACACATGCCCAATCCTCACCCATCTGCAAGAATTCCCAATTCATCAAAGCCGCATAAAATTTTGCCAATGCAAGAGGCTCTTTACAATCAATAGTAAAGGAATACATTTTTATCTGCAATTTATCATCCATAACTAAAAACCTCCCTGATATTGATGTTATAAATCAAGACTCAGCCTTATCATGTCCCTGCATCTGATGCCGTTTTCATATATTGCCTCTCTATAATGTTTTACAAAAAAGTCCCTGTCTATTCCGGTTATCCTAAAACCGCATTTCTGATAAAACAACAACTGCCCTATACTTGAGTTGCCCGTTCCCACTTCAATGGTTTTTGCCTTTTGCTTTCTTGCTTTTTCGATGGCAAAATTTATTAGCTGCTTTCCTATTCCTTTTCCCTGGAAATCTTCACGCACCGCAATATTGACAATCTCGACTGTTGCCGGCCGTGTATTAAGTAACACCATTGCACCCATAACAGTGTCACTGTCATCCACTGCCACATAACACCGGCCTCTTTCCAGATAATCTTCTATTATCTCTTTCGAAGGGTCCGCTAAAAGCAGCAAATCAACAGGCGGCTTTTCGTTCCTGTCCAGTGATCTGATCTTAACGTTCATGGTTTCATCCCCGCATTTCCAGCATCCAGTCCGTTACATCCTTTTTCAGTTTTATATGAACATATCGTAACAACTGCCGAGTGGTATTTCGGCAGCTTACAATAATTTGATTTTACTATTATTTCGTGTATAATGTCTAATCTGCAATTTTATAACTATCTTAAGAAATATTTACCATGATTATATCATGGGAGAGCTAACGTTTTCAAATATAATAAACATTTATTAAAAATTTTGCCTGCCAGACTTTTTCGATGACTTTCTTCCTTTATATAAAAAAGGCTATTGCCGGATATAAAATGCTCATGCAATCATACCCGGCAAACAGCCTTATTTATATAATTTTATTATTAATCGTCTATATCTGTTTCCGATTTTAATATGTCACCTGTTGCCGCATCTATTTCATAGTCATATTCTTTATTGCCTGCCTTGAAGTCTATCTCGTAGACTGCCCTGCCGTCGTCAATATCCAATTCTATATCTAAATCTTTGACCTTACCTTCATCAACTTTCGCATGGCGGAATGCAATCTCTTTTGCCTTTTCCTTGCCGATATATTTATCCGGATTGTTGGTCGTCAATGGCGGACTGTAAGTTTGCTTTGATGTATTCCGCTTATTTGATCCGGAGGATCTTTTTATGTCTCTTTCGCTGCCCAGTATCTTACCGGTAACGGCGTCGATAACATACTCATATTCCGCGTCGTCGGTTTCAAATTCGATTTCATATACCGCTTTTTTATCCTCATAATCAAAATCAATTTCCAAATTGTTTACATGGTTTTCCGTAACCCCCGCATGGTCAAATGCCGCAGCCTTTGCTTTTTCTTTTCCGATATAGAAAGCGGATTCCGAAGTATTGTTATTCGTATTTTCGGTATTTGTATCATTATCGTCGTCCGACTCTTTGGAATAATGGATTATTTCCCCTGTCAAAGCATTAATATCATATTCATATTCCACAGTTCCGACATTGAATTCGATTTCATATACCATGATACCGTCTTCCACATCAAATTCGATATCTTCCTCCGTAACCTGGCTTGCGTCTTTTTTCGCATGGGCAAATGCAATCTCCCTGGCTTTCTCTTTGCCGATATAGGCTTTCTGGCTTGCGTGCCCGGTCTTTGTAACATCTTTGGTATCGAGGCCTTTGGATTCAATAATCAACGCTATTTCATGAACCGATAAGGGTGCCAGTTCTTCAAAGGTCAGTTTATTATCCTGACTTATTAATTCTTTAATTAAGGCGGCTTTTCCTTCGGAGATGCCGTATTTATCCGCCAGCTCCTTAATATCCTGATTTTCGGTTACCGTCTGGGCAAATACGACAGGTTCTAATTGGCTGTCAGCAAGCATTTGCTCAATTGTTTCTGTTAATTTAACCTGTAACTGTGATCCCTTTTTAATATCATCATTTTCGACGGATACAAGAATGGCATTATTCATATCCGTAAGATACCCGTTTCTCAACATGGAGCCTATCAAAGCGTTTACCGCCACATTCAGGCTGGTGTTCCTTAAGTCCATATCCCCGATAATTTTCTTGCCGTCTTCATTTCCCGGCTCCACCGACAAAACTTTTTCTTTGGCATTTACATTAATATAAATACTTGGATTCACATCCAATATGACTTTTGACTGTACCGTATTGTCAATTCTCCAGCGGTAAACGGCAAATACGCTTATAAATAACACTATCAAAGCCGCTGCCGCCATCAAGGAGCCAATCCAATTTCTCTTACGTTAATATCTGCATTACTCATATTTATCACTGTTCCTTTCTGTTCTTCACAGGAGGCGTAGATTTTATCAAGAACGTCGGGCGTGGCGTTTCTTACAGCAGTTTGGATACGTTGTTCAATTTTCTTATCTACCATTTGCTTCTTCCTCCTTTAATATTTTTCTGAGTTTTTTAATTGACCTGTTATATTTGGACAGAACAGTGGAAAGCGGAATACTTAGCAAAGCCGCTATCTCTCTGTGTTTTAGTCCCGTAAGGCTGTGAAGTACCACAATCTGCCTTTCTTCGTCGTTTAAACCGTTCAGCATGGCCCGTAACACCATGCGGTCTTCCTCCGTAACCGCTGGTTGGCGTATATATGACATATCCTCCGGCGATAAAGGAGTTGCTCTGTTTTGATCCCTGATTTTCATCAAAGCCAGATTTCTAGTTATGGTCAGTATCCAGGCCATAGGCTTTCCTCTGCTTTTATAAGATTTTGCCCCCAGGTAAATATGGACATAAACATCCTGCAATATATCTTCCGCATCAATCGGATTTTTTACAATGGACAATGTAAAACCGTATACGGCCGATCTTGTTTCTTCATATAAAATACCAAGGGAGCTTTTGTCACCATCCGCAATAAGGTATATATATCGATCCAGAACTTCAGCCAAAGTATCGGATTTTGCCGTATTTATGCCGAAAGCAATCATAGATTTTCCTCCTGTTCATTATAATAATGCTCAAAATAATGGTTTTATTGCATCCGGCAAAATTATTTTTATTGACATGCAAAACTTCCCATGAAACATCTATATCGGTTTGAATTCCGCATTTCAAAAATTTTAAAGGCTAATCCGTAAATCACATTCAAGACCTGACATTTTGCGAAAGGTTCAAAATTGATTTCTTCATAACGATTTGAAAACATGATTGCCGGCAACGGCTTAATAAACCTTTCGAGCATTTTTGCGGTAATTATGTACTCAATGGTTCTTTCATTGGTCCTTTCCCATTCCATTAGCGGGTCACTGTTATAATAAGACTTTATGACATCCGTGTTTTCTTTTGAATAATCCATTTAACCACTTCCCAGCTTTATTTTTTCAGATATTAATATAAAATAATGTTAAATGTCAATCAAATAATTGTTAACAAGGGGATATTTTGCTATTTTCTATGATTTATACAAATTGAGTGTAAATATCCATATTTTTATATATATTATGACAGTTACAATGCTGCCGATTGCACCGATAAAAAATATGCCGTGATTTGTACTGCCGGTATCGAAAAACATACCGACACACAAATCATGGCATATGTAACATTAGGAGCTTGGCTCCGGCTCATTTTTTACATATCGCTATAAGCGGTATTACCATCTCTTTCTCGGTAAGACCGGCATGATGTGAAACAAACCGAACTGAATCATCCGAATAAACAATTCCTTTATCCTTAACGGCGATTGCCATATAATCCCCTATAAATTCTTCAAATTTAGGATGCATTTTCCCCGGTCCGAACAATTTTCTTTCTATTATTTCCTCTTTTGGCAACAGCAAAAAATCATCACCAAAATATTTTTGAAACTTTTCGGGGAAAACCTCAAGATATTCATTCTTTAAATAAAAAGCTGTAGCCCTGGGTTCAACGGATATAGGACGTTCCAACATTGAAATTATTTCTGGATAATCCGTCAGAGTATAATAATTTTGCACATTAATATGTCCGTGGTCCGCAGTTACAATTACCAAAGTATCAGATAATTCCCGGCACATGTTTTCAATTTTTGCCTCAATTGTGTTAATGTTATCAGTAACAAGCTTATGATAGCAACCGAATTTGTGCATCAGATCATCGGGGCTTTCCCAATATCCATAGACATACTTTCTTCCCGGAGTATTGCATAATCTCTTGATTTCTTCAATCATACCGTCAAATGTCTCTATTCTGTTGCTGCCGTACAGTGATACGGAATAAGCATCGGCAATACCTGCATTTTTTATTTTCTCGTATATGCTTACATATGGGATGTATCGTCCGGCAACATGATAATCCGCCGCCACTTTACCATTTGCCGTATTGGTAAAGGCACAGACAATTTTATCAATCTCACTGAAATATAAGTTCCAGCCCAACCATCCATGTTCTGCGGGGGTCAAACCGCTTGCAAGGGATGTAGTGGCCGATGTCGTTGTCGGCGGAAATACAGAATAATATTTTTTTATCAGATGCATGTTAAAAAAGCTGTCTTCGGGCAAATGATACTGCATGGCATCATAACCCAAACCGTCCAAAAGAATAACAACTACATTTTTATAATCATATTTCAACAACTCGTCTACTTCCTTTAAAGTGTCATGGGTATATTCGGCACCAAAAAACTTTAATACGGAGCAGGCAAGATTAACAATACAGTTATTATAATCAATCATTATAATACATCCCCAATTAACAAATATTTTATCTATGGTGCCAGGTACTGTTAACAAATTGTAAATTTTGTTCATAATTTATTTACAGTGCCTGACACCGACGATAATGATTCCCGCCTTTTGATTGCTTCCTACCGAATTCGGGCATATCTCTTTATCATATCTGTCACACAATTCAATAAACTCATTATATAACTTCGGTTTCTCAAGTAATCTTTCTATAAAATCTTTTCCACAAAGGTTTGAAAGTGAACCTATTGTATTTATCATATACACTTCCCATTTTTAGTGTCAGGCACTGTAAACAAATTGTTAATTCTTATTCATAATTTGTTAACAGTGCCTGACACCTCTAATATAATTTATCTTGTAATTTCTGTCAATAAATACAGTAAAATAAAATACCGACGATTATTTACTTTCGCATAATTTAAACCGGTTGTGAACAACCGGTTTAAATTAATAGGAGAACTGCTGCCGTCAACCTATGTTCTCTATGCTATTGTTCTAATATGATTATTTAGCACATAATGCGTCCAGTTCTACCTGCAATTTTTTCAGGTCCTCTCTTATACTGATTTTCTGAGGGCAAACCTTCTCACATTTACCACACTTAACGCAATTTTTAGCTTTCTGTTTATCGTCGATACTGTTCTCCCAGGACCATCTGATATCATTTTTATTTCTGTAAATGCCATATCTGTTCCATATGGCAAAGTTTCCGGGAATATCGACACCGGCAGGGCAAGGCATGCAATATCTGCATCCCGTACAATTGTTTTTTACTCTGGATTGCAATATTTCCCGAACCTTTTCCACGGCTTTATATTCTTCTTCGTTCAGCGGAACAAATTTATCGAAGGTACTTAAATTGTCAGCAACCTGCCTAAAGGTCGACATACCGCTTAAGATAACTTTTACATTGGGCAGTGAACCCACATAACGTAATGCATATGATGATATTGATTTATCCGGTGCCAGTGCTTTAAAATACTTTGCCGCACTTCTCGGAAGCCTTGCCAGATTTCCGCCTTTTACAGGTTCCATTACAATTATCGGTATATCCATTTCCTCCGCCAGTTTGTAGCCCTTTAAGCCGGCCTGTTCATCCATATCCATATAGTTCAGTTGCAGTTGGCAAAAATCCCATTTATGATAACGAAGGATATACTCAAAGGCATCATAATCATCATGAAATGAAAAGCCAAAATATTTTATCTTGCCTTCTTTTCTTAAATTTTCGCAGAACTCCAAAACACCCAGTTCAACCATTTTATCAAATGACTTTCTGTTCAGTGCATGTAACAAATAAAAGTCGATATAATCCGTCCTTAAGCGCTGAAGTTGCTCGTTAAATATCCGCTCGGCATCCTCTATGGAGTTAACAAGTCCGCAGGGCAGTTTTGTGGCAATATAGTATGTACTTCTTTCATATTTTGAAAGGGCTTTACCGGTAAACAATTCACTTTCCCCGTTATTGTAAACATAAGCGGTGTCAAAATAATTCACTCCGTTTTTATACGCCAGATCAATCATCCTGCTTGCCCTGGCTTCATTTATTTTCCCGTCTTTATTGAGCGGAAATCTCATGCAGCCGAATCCCAACAGGGAGACTTTAATTCCTAATTTGTGCATTTCCCTATATTCCATAAGAACCTCCTGTTATATAACATAAGTAAATTCCAATTTTAATAATAAATTCAATATGGCTATGATAGTACCATATCATAACTTTTCTTAACTATAAATAGATTAATTTATATTTAATATATATAAAACTATAAATGTTCTTCATATTTTAAAACTATAAATACTATTTTAATATAATGCTAAAAATATTGGGTAAGGTAACCGTTAACTGTCCTCAGTAAAGTTATGTAAAACAACCTGCTCCCGGCTTATATGCCCTGGATTTGCCAAAACATAAATAAAAATGGCTATATTATGATAAAGAAATATCCATGTTAATCTGTTGTGCGCGTAACAAAAAGCTCTGTTTATATTACTTACGGTAATACAGTCATACTTATAAATGCACAAAAAACGTTGCCGTGATTTTGGCGTTATCCGGACTTATCAAGTCCGGATATAACGTTCAAATCACGGCAATTATTGTCGGTGTATAAGGCTATGCCTGTATCTCCTTGCGGCTCCTTTCTATATCATTGCGGTTCATTGCCAAACACTAAAACCCCTGAGATATATGCCGTCACCCTGTCCCATATCTCGTAACTGTCTCCGGTTGGCTTATAGGAGTAATCGTCTGTTAAATCATAGTTACTCCAATCAACTTTCGATACTCTGGTATGCACTTCTATACTTTGTCCCGGAGAAAGAGATCCCGCACCGGAATCAAACCCTATCTCCAGATAACAGTCCGCTCCGGCAACGGCCGGGCTTATATCGTGAAAACTTCCTTTTACATATTCGCTTCCGGCATGGGACCAGTCACAGAAAAAGTTTTGTGCCTGATTGCCGTCCTTGGTAAAGTAATATCTTATTGTAACATTCTCCAATAATATGGGTTCTTCACCTGTATTAGTCAAACGATACCTTCCTGCTATTGTAGTCGAAGTTCCTTTTGTTGCCTGGAAAAATTGAATTTCAAGCCCCTGATCTTCATAACCGGGCGGTGGCGTTGGAGTCGGTGTTACCGTGGGTGTCGGTGTCGGCGTTACGGTTGGAGTGGGCGTTATCGTCGGTGTCGGTGTTACTGTCGGTGTAGGGGTAGGCGTATCCGTGGGTGTCGGTGTTACCGTCGGAGTAGGTGTTACGGGAACAGGCGTTATCGGTGCCTCACCTGCGATGTCGGCATACAATATTCCACGTCCGTTCGTAGCCAGATATACTCTGCCATATATTCTCGGATCTCCCGTTATTGCAGCATTCGGAATTCCGTATTGATGGTTGTCGTCATTAATTCTTATCCAGTTCTGCCCGATATCGTCGGATCTGAATATTCCATAAATGCCGTTGACTTTTGCAAAGGTATAGAGAGCCATATATGACTGACCGGGAGCCGCCTTGCCGAATCCGATGGTATATGCCTCTTCAATACCGCCGATCCTTTGGAAACTCTGTCCCGAATCCGTGCTTCGGTACATACCTCCGTTTGGTCCTGTTCCCACGAGCCATATATCTCCTTCTATACCGTGCATTGCTTTAATGTTTCCGGAATAAGGCAAGCCGGTGGTAACGGTCGCGGTAAACGTTGCTCCCTTATCGGTGCTTACATAAAAACTCCCGTTATAAAAAGCATAGAATTTGTCCGGATTAACCCTGTCAGATGCCACTTTTGCACCGGCCGGAACTCCCGAACTCAAAGACCATGAAGAACCGGTATTGGTCGAATAATATACGGGCTTACCTTCCGGAGACCAGACAATGTTTTTCCCGTCTGCAGACATTGCCACGGTTCCTCCTCCGGTTGTGTCAGACGAATCGGATGACCAAGCGTTATTCAGCGCAAACCAGTTCTTCCCGTAATCATATGAAAGCCCAATCCTGGGATTGGAACCGGTATCCGTATTACCCACACGGACAAATATATTCGGACTAAACTCTGCATAATCTATCGATGTATTTGCCAGAAACGGAGTAACCATCATTAGATTGGGAGCTTCGTCAAGATCCTCATGTACAAATCCGCCCAAGTCATACATTCCGCTAATCAAGTGTGCCGATCCTTCCGGCGGGCTTACAAGCGCCACTACAGCAGTCTGCTCGATGCCTTTTGCATAAACTTTTATATTTACCGTTCCGCCTGTGTCTATAGCGGTTAAATTTTCGGTTCCGTATACGGTAGCTCCGGTTCCGTATAACATTCTGTCGGAGTTAAACGGGTCTATTGACAGGTTGCCCATCATCCAGCCGAGCTTGACAGCCGGTACCGGCGGTATATCCAGATTTCCGAATGTCAACCAGGGCGATTCGGATATGTCCATTGTATACCTCAGCGTTCTGTTCGGATAACCTGCCCATTCCCAGAATCTGGTCCATGTCTGTCCACCGTCCGTACTTCTGAATATGTTGGCGTCCGGCCACCAGGAATTCAAAGTAGCTACCACCAAAACATCCGGATCATTGGGATCCACCGCAAGCCCTCCGTAGCCGAAATAATTGTCGGAACTGGAAGAAGGCACAGGCGATATTTCCGTCCACTCTCCTGTTTTTGTATTGTACTTCCACACTTCACCTTTGGTTCCGTCATAAGGTCCCACACCGTCGCTATAAGGAATATATAACATGCCGTTGGATGCCAAAACTCCGTGATGCGGGAAGAGCCCTTTTGTTACAGACGGATTATTGGAGTCGGGCGTTACAATCTTTTTGGGTTGTCCCGGAACCGGCGCCCATGTATTGCCCCCGTCGGTTGTCATAAATACCATGTCCTGCCCTTTTTTATTGGCAACCCCAACATATATGGTTTTGCAGGGTTCTCCTTTTCGGCTTGAAGAAGGATCGGGCGTAACCCATACAACGCCGGTTAACGTGTTATCGTATGACGAAGGGTCGTCATCGGTAGGTTTATAATTGCCTACTTCCGTAAATGTTGTTACCCGCTGCCATGTTGCACCGTAATCCGTACTTTTCCACAGGCCGTACCCGCCTCTCGCCCCAAAATAAAGTACATTAGTACAGTTCGGATCGACAACGAGGCGCTCCCCCATGGATCTTCCGAGCATATTTCCGCCGTTTTTAAAAGGAAGTTCCGTCTGAAGCCATGTATTTCCATAATCATCGGATCGGAAAATGTAACCGTTGTCACTGGTCCACTCGTTTGTATAGGTACCTACGGCCATATAAACACGATTTGTCTCAATAGGGTCCACGGCAAGGCTTTCAATACCAAGATTATTCCAATTTTCGGCGCCTATCCAGTCCGTTAAGGGTATCCATGACCTGGTACTGGGATTCCACCGATAGGCGCCGCCCATATCAGTCCGTGCATAAATCAGATCTTTTTCGCCGGGATTGAAAATTATGTTTACTACATAACCTCCGGCGACGATTTCTACGTTCTTCCATTCGTACTCCTGTGTTAAAATTGCATCAGCCTTAGTAACATGGGCCGGCCTGTTCACAACGCTAATGACCATGGCCAGTAGAATAACAAGTGAAATTGATACCGACAAGAGCCTTCTTCGTGTTATTCTTTGCATCCCTAACCTCCTTCTTTGTCCGAATATTATTAATTGTTACTCTTTATATTTACCATATTTATTAATTTTTGGCAATAATTGGTTTTAGTCGTATTTGTCAGATAAATTAATGTTTTTGTCTTAAAATTAGTGACATAAAAAAATAAATTCCGCAGATCAAATAAAAACGGCATTATAATAAAAAACCCATATGCGCACATTAAAAATGACCCAGAGAAAATTCTCCAGGTCATATATCTTTCGTTTTAGGGCCACTAATTTCTATATGCTAATAACTCTTATTTTGTGATAACTTTCTTTTTTTATCAAAATAATATGCATCATGGCAGTATCTATTACGGTTTTACTGAATGATTGAGCAAAAAAGAATCTATTACGGTTCTTTTTGCGTGTTTGAGCATAATTGAAATTTTGCATAATCATTAATGCATTCAAGCCTGCCGATTATTTATATGAATTAAATATTTCCTTAACTGTATTGAATGCCAGTTTTCCGTTTTAATTTTCAGTTATATTACTTTTGCAAAAAATCTGCTGCATTTATATATTTATTTTACTTTTTATCCGAAGGCAAATATTATTAAAGAATTTTTACAAATATTTTCATGTAATACTAATATTGTTTACGCCTGCAGATATTTAAAATATCAATAGCGTCAAAAAGTATGTGTAAACTACTTCGTGCATGTACAAGTTAGTTTTCAAATTTCATGTAGTTCAGCTTGAACTATTACAAAGTCTGTATGTACTCTGGATTTTTTTATATCAATACAATAACTTTAAACTTAACGTTCCGGAGAATCTTTATTGGGGAACTGCTCTTTACGATTTGAGTTTCGTTTTAGGCCATACCTTTTTTGAAAAGCTTATTGTGGTTCGGAATCATTTTTAGTAGTGCTGACAATAAAGATAATAGAATGTTATATGTAATCAATTGGTCAGACTAATGGATACGGACAATGTTTACATAAAGAATAAGAGATATTGAGGAATGTTCGTAGCCTGAACGACTCTATTATAACGGAAAGGTGATTTTTTTCAATAAGCAATTGTTACACCACCCGCATAACAGGTGGTTTTGTGTTTCGCATGGCTCATTTCTGTTGTAGAAACCCGCTTCATGCTCAACAGACCAAAGTCCATAAAACTGCCGTAATTTGCTCGTCTGTTACGGATTCCCAAACCCGAAACTATCGCACAAATTACGGCAGCTGTAGTATTAACTGTGTATAAAGCAATACCCATATACCTGATTTATCTAATTTCGACTGAACCCAGTGTGATTAAATTGCCGCTCTTACGATGAAACAGGACTATTCCATTTCCCTCAAAGTTTAACTTTACGACCTGGCCTATTTTATAAGTTATTCCGCCAAATATCACACCGGTTAACAAGTAATTGCCAATCCTGATTCGGACTGTCGTTTCCATACCTGTCGGCATGGCACTATAAATTTCGCCTGTTAACGCCCCCTGCTCACTTATCTTTATAAACTCGGGGCGTACTCCAATGATAAAATCCTGCTCGGTTACCGGCTTTTCTGTTTCTATTTCAGATTCCTCAACTTTTGCAATGTGATACCTGAAATGGGATTCTTTATTGGCCTTTTCAACATTTCTCTTGTCTTTTAATCTTTCAAGCTCTCTTTGTTGTTTCTCTTTTTCTTCCAGTTCCCAAGCTTTCAGCCACTCCTCATAGCTTATCTTTTCTGAAGGTTTAAAATTAACTTTGACCCCGTCAAATATATTAAGCTCAAAGCCGTGGTCGGAATTTTGCACTCCCGATGCCTCGATAAAATTAATGGCAGGATTTCCGACAAAGTCAGCTACAAACAAATTATTTGGTTTATTATAAACATTCAGCGGTTTGTCATACTGGTTCAA
>ENA-OWPA01000260-OWPA01000260.1-bioreactor-metagenome-genome-assembly--contig:-NODE-260-length-90956-cov-9.936531_pt1 | contig 90956 bp, 91 predicted proteins | sample MGYA00238139_ERZ651803 | MGnify/ENA primary metagenome ERZ651803 (study PRJEB26909, sample SAMN07631231) | bioreactor metagenome | isolation source: Switchgrass digestor | place: USA: Dartmouth... | reverse complement strand
AAAATTGGTGCTTTTTAAGTTCATAGCGACATTGATATGACCATGCTGACACCCGCATTTATTCCACGGTTTTCTTGACAACGAGCCTCCCATGGCATGTCTGCAAGCATCACCGGCATCCACCCTTCTGAATAAAGAAGAAGGGCGTTGCGGGGGGGGATTGATGCCTGGGTAAACACCCTAACATGCCATGGCTCATTGTCAAGAAACTTTCGCGGCATAAACGCTACCAAAGTAAATGAGCACGCTAAGAAAGGCCTATGGAAGCTTTTATCCAAGGCCAATATATCTGACTTGCCATAAGGTTAAGCGATATTCTCCTGCCTGTGGGCCTGCTTTTTTAGATAGCGTTCAAAGATGGGTTGCCTCCATGGATGGTTCATGGGAGGAATATATCTTTTGACCGGTTTCTCCTGTACAGGAGAGATGTCAAAGTTCTTTGATGTAATGGCATGATCAGGCACTGCATCTAAGGCATATACATTTTCATCTACACAAAAGAACATGTTTCCATCCAAGGCCTGAATAACCATGCCAGAAGTTCCTCCGCGGTAATAAACGGGGCGTCCGTCAGAGCCAACAGGCCTGTAATAGGTTTTATCAAATTTAATACAATGGCCATTATCTACCTTCCTACTGGTTAGAATGGCGAGTGTCAAGTTTATCTTCTCATTATCGGGTTGTTTTTCAAAGACAGATTTGGTACTATTAATAGGTAACGCAAACTGAGTATTGAATTCTTTTATGTAGGAGTTTAAGAATTCGTTGGCTTGCTCAAGATTGGTTACACCGGCCAAGCGTAATTCAAGGGGGAGTCGTGATTGAAGGGTTTGGAACATTCTTTCCACGCGCCCCTTGGCTTGAGCCACACTACTCGTCTGAATCTGAATCCCCAACTGACTGCAAGCATATCCGAACTGTGTAAAGGTATCTTCTTCCACTGAAGAAATGTTTTTCTTTTTGTATTCAAAAACAGTACGCCTATCAGTAAAGAGCATATAGGGGATACCGTATTGGACCAGTACTTGCTTTAAAGTTTGGTAGTACCCTTTCAGAGTCTCCTGCGAATCAAAAAAGGCCCCCATAATAGCTCCGGTAGCATCATCCACAGCAATGTGGAGATGGCTTTTCTCAGTACCGAACCAATGATGGAGGGATGCATCCATCTGAAGCATTTCACCTGAGTAAGCACATCTTGGGCGTCTGGGGTGGGCATCCTCAATAGCAACGATAGCATCAAGGATTTGAACAACTTCTTTCTGAGATTTTGCTTTTTGCTGGGCAGTCTTAAGGTATGCCTTTACCTTCTTTTTTGTGCTGCGCCTTACTTTGGGAGACAGGATAAACTCCTTCATGAGGATATTTCTAACACTGGTTGGAGATGCAATGATGTTTTCATTTCTTCTCAGTAGCTCAGAAAAATGAGTGAAGTTTGCATCATAATACTTGGTACGGTAGAGATCCAGAATGAGTTGCCGGGTTTTTTCATCGAAAGCATGAGCAGGTTTTCTCCCACGATTACCATGAACGAAGTAAGACTTGCCCTCCTGTAGATATCCTTTAATCATACGATTGATATGTCTGATCGAGCAATTCAGATGCATCGCAGCTCTTTTTTTGTTTCCATTTGTCTCAATTAATTTTTTAATGGTCAAGTACTTTACATTTTCTTCCATAGTTAATTCGACCTTTCTCAATTGTAATCACCCTTCACATTATGATATGAAGGTTTTATTATACTATATTTTTTAGTGGGACATAATCACGTGTGGTATAATGAGACATTATCATAAACCGATCAGAGCATTAAGATGACTGACAGTTATTACTGTTGACATAACAGGTCGATTGTGGTAGACTCCTATTAGGTCTATTAAAATAAACCTAGGGAGGCAACCAGATGGAAAAATGTAAGCTGTTTGATGCGGAATATAAATTTGTCAGCATTATCTGGGACAACGAACCAATCAACTCCACTGAGCTTGTAAAGCTTTGCGCTGATAGACTGGGCTGGAAAAAGTCAACCACCTACACTGTACTAAAAAAACTTTGCGGACGCGGTATCCTGCAAAACAGGGATGCGACCGTTACAGCATTGGTTAAGCGTGAAGAAGTGCAAAGATATGAAAGCAAAGCTGTGCTGGACAGAACATTTGACGGGTCGCTGCCGAAGTTTCTTACTGCCTTCCTGAGCGGTCGCAAGCTTTCCGAACAGGAAGCCGACGAACTGAAACGGATTATTGAGGAGGCAGTGAAATGATCTTACTTGAGGATTTGTTCATAGCTGTAGTTAAGATGAGCATTACCGCATCATATGTGGCTATTGGCGTTATTCTTGTCCGCTTGTTGCTTAAAAAAGTGCCAAAGGTTTTCTCCTATGTTCTTTGGTTTCCCGTACTTTTCCGTCTTGTTTGCCCATATTCTTTTGATTCGGCTTTTAGTTTTTTCAACCTGATGAACGTGAATGCAAAGCAGGGAACAGGATTATCTAAGTTTTTGATACACCCTGTAATTCAGTCCGGCATCAGCAGCATTGACAGTACAGCGAATGCTTTGCCTTCGGCTGCTCCGGCGGCAAGTCCGAACCCTATGCGTATTCGGTTGGCTGTCTTCAGCCTTATTTGGATTTTTGGCGTTATTACGCTGCTAATTTATAGTATTGTATCCTATGTGAAAATCAAAGGAAAGATTCAGACCGCAACCCGCGTGGATGGCAATGTCTTTGAAACCGACGCCATCGGAACAGCCTTCGTATGCGGTTTTATCCGTCCGAAAATCTATATCCCTGCAAATGTTGGAGATGCCAGCCTGCCGTACATACTGGAACACGAGCGCACCCATATCCGCAGGAAAGATTATCTGATAAAGCCGGTTGCTATTCTTTTTCTCATTATTCACTGGTTCAATCCGCTTATGTGGATGTGCTTTGCGCTCATGAGCCTGGACATGGAAATGTCCTGCGATGAAAGTGTGCTGCGTAAGTTGGGTGACAGCGCAAAGGGAGGTTATTCAAGTTCACTGCTGTCGCTGGCGGTGAAAAGAAATGGACTTTTGGCGGCAAATCCTTTAGCTTTCGGCCAGAACCACGTAAAAGCCAGGATAAAAAATATTCTCAATTTTAAGAAACCTGCATTTTGGGTCATAATGATTTCGGTTATAGCTGTTTGCGTGGCTGTGATTGTTTTTGCGTCTAATCCGTCTGAAAGCGCGACATATATATCCATGGACTATAAAATATCCTTAAAATATCCGTCTTATTGGAATTCAAATCCAAACTATATTGAAAAATATGAGGGCAGGGATGGATTTTTCCAAGTCGGAGCAATTAACGGCGAGGGTTTGTCAATCGATGAAGTAACGAAGAATGACGCATTTCACAAGCTGAATCCTTACGGTTCAGATCCGAAAATCATCAATCGCACGATTGGCGGACAGGAAGCAAGACTCATTTTGCCTTCGGCCGACCAGCCTGAGGAAATGCGTAATCAGGCGGGATTGATTGTAAAATACCCCGAAGCGATTAAAATAAATGGTTCCTTGTACCATTACTTAATTTTATGGGCTGATAAGGAGCATATAGAACAGATCGCCAATACATTAACTTTCCTGGTGTTCCGGACCACTGGTTATTACTTGAACGTCTGGCTGACATTCCTCTGAATGAAGATAACTTACCAAAGGAATGGATTGATGATATCATAATGGGTATCGATACTGCTCTGGAGACAGTTGAGCAAGCAGACCTGTTTGATTAGTGAAACGGTAAAGTTAAGCCTCGTGAAATGTAACATTCATCAACTAGGAACATTAATGTATTGTAATATAAGTTTATGAGGAGGGAAAGAAATGAGCATTATGAATTTAGTGGGAAGATGTGGGTTATATTGTGGAGCTTGTGTTATTTACAGGGCGGAAAGAGATAACCAGGAGTGGAGAGCCAGAATAGCAGAAAGTTATAATTGCAGTACTGAACAAGTCAGATGCAATGGGTGCGGCGCTCTGACTTCGGAATGTTGGGGAAATGGATGTAAGATCGTCTTATGTACAATTGCCAGGGGAATAAATTTCTGTTTTGAATGCAAGGAATAAATAGATGAAACTTGCGATAAGTTTAAAAATTTAGCCAATGATTACCTTGAGTGCGGAGTGAATTTAAGGGAAAATCTTTTGAAAATTCAAGAAGGAAAAGCCGAAGAATGGCTTCAAGAAAGCCAAAAGAAGTATACATGCAGGGCATGTGAAAAACCGCTTGCCGTTTGGACTTCTAAATGTCATCATTGCGGAGAGGAAATTAAATAACTTTTAGTTTTCCATTAAAGCTTCGCTTATAGATTTATAGAAGGGTACGTTTATATTGCCGGAATTTGAATGTTTACACGTAGAAATGGTTCCTAAAGCAGTCCACAGGCATCAATTCCATAGGCTTAACTTGTGTTGAGAAGCAAGGTTTCAAGGCAGAATGAGCATACTGAAAAGACAGATATAATTTTATAGCTCAGGCAGAGAGACTCTTAAACAACGTTTCCAAATATAGGCATTAATCGGAGTGTTGACAGAGGATTCATTAACCAGCACCGATATTAATGATGATTTTCTATTTGCTGGACCCACGTTGAGAATAGATATTCATATCGGCACAGCTGACATATTATTTTGTGATAATGATATTTTACATTTATATTTGGAATCGTTGAATATCCAGCATGAGTATAGAAAATTCGAAGGGATTGATCACACCCTGGAAAAAATATTATAACACTCACTAATAAGCAAATTCCGCCACTATTAAGCCGGAATGAGCGTGTCACAAATGACGGTATGACGTTCACGGTTCTCTTTTCATAAACGGGTATGCAGCTTTTTTATCAGACGCTTTATCTTTTTAATCGCCCAGGCTCTCACGGCCTGCTCTATTTGAGTAAAATTGGTTCTCAACTTCAGGTAAGATAACCATGGGATGGTTAATTTTAATAATAAGGTGTTCATGGATTTATATATTTATTTGTGGTATAATTATTGCTTCCGTTCCGGCGGTAAAATGCAACTGGCTTTCAGATGCTACGGTAAACAATTATGAATATTCTTTTGATACAAGTACAAGTGACAAGGCGGTACATCGAAGTATGGCAATGTTGAATGGCGGACGGAAGCACATTCAAAGTATCGTCCTCTTGACTCAGGCAAGGATAAAAACTATCAATTCTACTGGTTTTAGTAATATTGCACCACAAGTAAAGCATAATAAGCCACTTAGCACAGTGTGAAACACCTTACCCATTGTATTTTATATTAATAAACTCAAGATTCTGATAATAGCATATGAAGCAGGGGAAAAGTATTAATTTCAGTATTACCTAATGCCGATACGCTAATCTTTTTTTCAGGGAAATAAGCAGTAAAAAAATCCACACCAAAATCACTGCCAACTGCATAAAAAACAGTATTTTTACCGCGATCAAAGCGATATACACCCAAGCCATAGCTTTTTCCATCATTTCGTATTACCTGTGGTTGTAGAAAGGCTTGCAGCATATTCTCAGACAAAACACGACCGTCAAATACCGAACGCCAGAGGATATCCAAATCTTGCGCGCAAGTAAATAAACCTCCATCAGAGCCGCCGATAATGGGGAGCTTAAAAATATTGGTCTGCCAAAAACCTGATTCTGTTTTAATATATCCATAGGCTGTATTGGCAGGAAGAGTATCCATACGATAAAATCCAGTGTGACGCAGATCAAGCTTATCGATGATTTCGTCTTTAACATACTGCTGGTAGGCTTTCCTGCTAACTGCCTCAATAACCAAACCTAGCATGACAAATCCCGCATTAGAGTAACCAAATCTTAATCCGGGTTCAAATTTCTGGGGTAGTGGAGTAATCATTTGTAAATAATATTCGAGCCTTTCCCATAGGTAGACAGGGTATTTATAGGTCAATTCTTGCTCATGGCTATAAGAGTCGGGAGACTCTTCGTCAAGATAGTCGCCGATACCGGAAGTATGCGTTAAAAGATGATATATGGTTACTTTTTTGCTAATCTTTCCAAGATCATAAGGTAGAATATCCCACAGTTTATCATTAAGAGATAATTTTCTTTCATCAATCAGCTTGCAGACCGCTAATCCGGTAAATAACTTAGTTCCGGATGCTATGCCAAAAGCCGTGTCGCTGTTGTTTGGCAGTTCCTCACTTAAGTTCCGAAATCCGCAGCATTTTTCAAATATAACTCCGTGTTCGTCCCTTGCTGAAAACACGCCAGAGAATGATTCCGCATCATCCCAGCTATTCCAGATCCTTTCCAGGTTCATGTTTTCCTTCCTTACTTTACTTTCTGCTCGATTTTTCTTGGTTATGCATATACAGTGTCTTTTGTATTATGTTCATTTTCTCATATAAGTTAGAATTTAACAAGTTTTTCCTGTACTAAAATTTTGTTTACTTGTTGCAGATGATCTGTGTGAAATTTCGCCTGATTGTAAGGTCTGCCGGAAATTTGCCTTATGTTTTCTGAAGAAAAAGATATGATTAACCTCCCACTTGATATGAAATATTTAATAATGGGAGGTTACTTATAACATTTATAGGATATACACACATATGCAAAGGTGAGGTGGTGATATGTCTGTTATTTGGAAGATTGCCCAGGACAAACTGCTTTGCGATACCCGATCATTGTCCCAGATAAACGGCAACCCTGTCCATCAGCACTGCCATCTGACCTCTTGTGGTATTAGCTTCTGCATCAAAGGTATCATCCGGGTTCCCTGTAAAAATTTTATAATGCGTCAGCTTTAAAATGGCGCTATAGGACCAGCTGTTATTTTTAAGGCTGATGTCTCTATAAGGATTTTTCGTATTTTTCACATCTTCCAGCTGACTCAGGATTCTATCAAGCATAACAGCCATTTCCTGTCTTGACAAAAGCTTGTCCGGAGAGAATTTCCCATTCCCCGTGCCTTGTACAATTCCATGTTGGGAAGCAATTTCAATTTCATTCTTTGCCCAATGCGTTTCGGTGTCGCTAAAACTTGCCCCAACAGTATTTGATTTTTCAAGGCCCATAGCTCTAACCAGAATTACCGCAGCTTCAGCGCGGCTCAGGTACTGATCCGGAGCGAACAAACGTGCGGCAACACCGATCATCCATTTTTTTTCAGACATCGAAAGAATTGACCCCTGTGCCCAGTGGCCCTGTACATCTTCAAAGTAATGTCCGTTCAGCCACAAGCTGTAATAGTTCCATGTGTCATTTGTTTCCTGCCCCAGGCTCCAGCTTCCGGTGCCTTTCAGGTCATATTTGTTCACAAGCTCCAGTTTGTACTTGATCGAGGTTTCATTTTCATACCAGATTGTATAAGTCCCGGCTTCAAGCTTTGTACCTAAAATATATGGCTTGATATCATTTGCTTTGATTGTAATGACCGCATAGGGTGATTTTTTCTTATTGTCAAAGTGTACCGAACCATTGTAGTTACTAACCAGCCTGGCGACATCCGTATTGCTCAGTCCATAACCGCCCATGGCAGCTCCATTCTTCCAGTATCTCCCGTAAAATGGTATTCCGAGGACGAGCTTCTCTTTTGGTACCTCAGTCAAGGCTTTTTGGACAGTGGATTCAACAAAACCATAACTTGCTACAGGGCCTGGCGCTCCGCCGGTATAACTCTCGTCATAAGCCATGATCATCAAATAGTCGCTGTATTTGGCAAGTGCTGAATAATCATAGGAAGCCTGCCAGCCTTTGGTAAGTCCCCATGGATTTGCTGCTACGGATACTGCAACGGTTTTTTCTTCAGGAAGCTTTTCTCTTAAGAGTTTTACAAAGTCTGTGTACAGCTCTCTTTCTGTTTCGGTCACGTTTTCAATATCTACATTCACACCATCCAAGTTATAATACTCTACGGCCGCCGCTATCTGATCAGAAAGCTTATGCCTGTTCTGAAGGGCTTTAACACCCTTAGCTCTATCCCAGTGGTTGCTTAAAAAGGGAACAACCTTGATTCCTTTTTTTTGCATTTCAGCGATAAAGCGCGTGTCTATAGCCAGGGTCAAATCCAGACTGCCGTCAGTCTTGACGTTAAAATAATTGGGGGATATTTCATTCAGCGAGTTCTGTGTATTCTCTACATGTTGGAAGTAAGAATTTGTATTCCCAAAATAAATATATGACATATTGTATCTGCTTGCAGCGCTAGCCCCTGCCACAGGGCTAAGTGCCAGTAATACAATGAATATTGCTGCAATTGCCTTTTTTAAACTCATAAATCCCGTATCCTCCTTCTATGTTTCAATATAAGAGCAAATACTGCTCATACCGTTTCTGTTCATTGCGATAATGATAACTCATACCATATAACAATAAATGAAAAAAAAACTATGAACAAGGAACAAATTATGTAAATGCAATTTTCTTTCACGACGCCAACTGCGTTGGGGATTACATCCCGGCACAAGCGAACAATCCGGAGAATATTCTTAAAGGAAGAATTTTATTAATAAATGGTACACTAATGTCAAAAAAGGGTTTCATGTCATGCTTTTTTTATGAATGGATTATAAAATCAAAAGTGTTATAAAATCGGTATTGAAATTTAAGTCCTGGTTCCTACGCCAAAATGAACTAAGCCTGAGTTACAGCCGGAAAATATTTCGGGGTGCCAAACTGCGCAAAAGAGTGATTTATATCTACCTGTTGATGCTGAAGTGATTATTGAAACAGAGAAGGAGAGATATTATTCTGTCAATGAGTGAAAAAGACTTTATTACAGTATGCAAATAACCGGTTGCAGGGTTTTGGCCTGAAATTCTCTGATTGCGCAGCGGGATGGGATTTTATTTGATCATATATTTACCTGTATACTCAGGTGTATTACTAAAGAGCTTCTTCCTGAGGACAATCATGATAATTCCCATAATAATCAGAATCAATGATACTACTTGAGATATTCTAATCCCCGGTAATAAATAAAGGCTGTCTGCACGCAATCCTTCTATCCATAAACGGCCTGCTCCATATCCGATAGAATATATTGCAAAAAGCTGACCGCTAAACTTAGTTCTTTTACGGAAATAAATCAGTATGGCAAATACGCATAAATTCCATATACTTTCGTAGAAGAATGTAGCTTGATGCCATTCCCCCAACTGCTCTATATATACAGCATATGGGAAAAACCGGAGGTTTGGATTGGTAACTAAATTTCCGTATGCTTCCTGATTTACGAAATTACCCCATCGACCAATTGCCTGTCCCAGTGCTAAACTAGGTACAACCATATCAACAAGCCGGAAAAATGGAAAGTGGTTGCGTTTTGAAAAGATAAATGCAGCAATGATTCCACCGATTATAGCTCCATATATGGCAAGCCCACCTTCCCAAATAGCAATCACTTTCATTAAGCTTCCACGATACTGTTCCCATTCAAATACAACGTAATAAAATCTTGCGCAGATGATTGCGATGGGGAGTGCTAAAAAAAGAAAATCAAAGATAATATCGCTTTTCAGGTTCTGCCTTTTTGCTTCACGACAAGCAATCAAAACACCAAGTAAAATCCCGGAAGCAATAATAACTCCATACCACGCAATATTTAACCCCTTAATGCCAAACAGGTTTTTTACTAAATATTTATCTATCATAACATCCGCCTTTTTAAAGTGTTTTAAGTGAATATGATTTTGATATAAATTACAGTGCATAAATGTATCTTTACTAATAATATCACAATGGGATGATGGCGTAAACCCTGTAAACATGTACATAAGACCGGTAATCTAATGTTTGATCACTTTCCGCCATCCGGATTTCTGCCTGCATCTGCCATTACAAACAGGTCTGAGCTTGCAGGCTAAATAGTGGTTATAAATGATGTTTTCAGAGACAGAAATGGAAATACGGCAAATAAATGTGGAGCGATAATTGCAACTGGATATTATGGAGTAGCTGTCGATGCCGGATTACTGTATAATATGGTTGAAATGTCTTATAAGAAATAATATGGAAAGTTTTAGTTTAAAAAGGGTAAGACTATGGAAATAAAAAAGAGTAATAAACAATCGGTTATCATAGAAGCCTTTGTCTTAATGATTATCCTTCAGGCTGCCCTGGAGATTGCAGAATGGCTGATTTCACCATTGATACCGGATACACGGTTTGCCACAAGAATGTTGAACATGATGTTAATGAGCCTGCTGACGGTTGCAGTCATTATTTATGCGAAGTGCAGAAAGCAGGAATTATCCGTTTTTCCAAAAGAGTTTTCAAAAGCATATGTTATTGTCACTTGTATAACGGTTATTTTATATATTTCCGCTCCGTCTAATTTTACAACAGGTTTTGTTTCGGTCATGAATATTGTGTATGGAAGTATTGTCACGCCGGTCTATGAAGAACTGCTGTTTAGAGGTTATATCTGGAATAAGTTTAAAAAGGTTATGGATGGTAAAGCCCGAATTTATGCATGGAATGTTGTTCTGTTTGCAATATGGCACATCGGATATATGGTGCCAAACATGATATATGGCGACTGGTTCGCCGTGATTACAAAGGTTGCCGCTGGTGCTGTATATGGAGCCATCCTCGGCTTTATCAGGATCAAAACCGGAAATTGCTGGTCAACAATTTTGGCCCATGGCGTTTTAAATCTTATTGTAATTTGAATTGGTTTATTGCGTCAAAAGAGAGGTTTCCATAACGCAGATGGGATTCCAAAGCTCGTATTGCTATTTATAAAACAGCATTCTTCCATACAGGAGGTCGTTCCATTTGTCCACTGAGATTAAACTGAACGCCGGTGAGGTGCATTACCAGGAAACAGTTGCTGATTTTACCCAAATCCGGGAAGATGCGGACTATATGTATTCAGCATAATTCCTTCGTATTGACAGTCTGGTAGGTTAATTATATAATATCGTTAAATGATATCGTTATACGATATTGCTGGGGGAGTATTTATGCCAAGGAAAGCAATGGTAATTTTGACTGAATCAATGTTCTATGTGCTTATGGCATTACAGTGCGGAGAAATGTGCGGGATAGACATTGCCGAGTTCATAGACAGGCACACAAACGGGCGAGTTCAGATTGGCCCGGCAACTTTATATACGATCCTTGGCAAGTTCGAGAAAGAGAAGTATATCAAGGAGATAAATGTTGAAGGCAGAAAAAGAACCTATGTGATAACCGAAAAAGGCAGAGACGCTTATAATGCGGAGCTGCTTCGCCTTAGACAATGTATCGTGGATTCCGATAAAGTTCAATCAGAATTGGAGAGAAAGGTATGAAAAAACAATATAAAATAGGGCAACATATATATCGTATTCCTCCATGTCCAGCGTATGATATTTCGGGAATGGAAAACTGGCTTTCGGATTTGGCCGAAGAAGGGTTGCTTCTGATGCAGGACGGATTTTTTGCAGGCGTTGCTACATTTGAATATAGTGAACCCCGGCAGGTAAAATACCGTCTGGAAGCAGCCCAAAAGGAAACCGGTATGTGGTCGGATGACTGTGGTGAACCCGACCCCGAACAGGTTGAACTTGGCAAAAAGTATTCATGGGAATATGTTGCGAAGCGAAAAGACTTTTACATATATCGCAGCTTTGACCCTTCTGCAAGAGAGCTGAATACCGATCCGGAGGTTCAGGCTCTTGCACTGAACGCAGTGAAGAAGAGGCAAGGTACCGCGCTGTTTTCATCAGTTTTCTTTCTGCTTATATATCCCATTCTGCTCACACGTGGCTGCCTTTTGCTTACAACCATCAGCATGGGAACATGGTGGATGATTCTTGTGCTTCTGTTGGCGGCGCTGATGATAGTTGACAATGTACGGGCGTTCATTTACTTGAAAAGGATACAGAAGTCATTAACGCATAACGGGTACTACGATCCTGGGTCTGATTGGCGAAAGGATGCGGCACCGTATTTCATCCGAAAGATTATCAAGACAGCGCTTACAGTATTACTTGCATTCGCATTCCTTCAGAATTTAGGAATGTCCATCACAAACGAAAAGAAAATTCCGTTAGAAGAATATAACGGTACAGTTCCTTTTGCAACAATTCAGGATTTTGCCGGTAAAGGAAGTTCAGAATATACCATGACAATGATGGGATTGAACATGGGCTTCAACACGATAGAGGACAAATCTGATTGGATCGCACCACGCTTCATTGAGTATAACGAACACGCAACAGTTAAAAATATTGATGGTAAGCTCATCGCCGGAGGCTTGTATATTGATTATTGTGAGTTGCTAAATCCGAATCTTGCGAAAGTCCTTGCCCAGGAGTTTTATCGTCTTGATAAGGTGAAGGGGGTTGAATTGGCAGATACTCCGGAGCTGCAGGCGGATTATGTGATTGCGTATTTCAACCACCTTCATTTTCCGACAGTAGTCATTAAGAAGGATAACATTGTTGTCAGAGCATACTTCTTTCAGACCTCGGCAAATTATACGATGCCTGTTGAAGAATGGGCGGAGATAATTTGCGATAGTTTGGGGAATAACAAATCTTAGTTTATCAAATCTCTGATTTCATTGAGATGCAGCTTAAAATGCAGTAGATAATCAATAATCATTGCTTTAAGCGAGATTGTCTCATTTAGTGCGTTAATCCATACATTGCCCAGGGTGCTTTTTGAGATGATATTGCTGTTGCAGAAATGCCCTTTTTATGGTATTCTATATCCACAAAAAAATATAGCCCGAAGAAGCAGCCTGAATCCACATTACATGGAGACTGGCTGTGGAGGGAGCTCTGGAGAATCCCATTCAATTGGGTGCCGACGGTGTAAGGCAGACGGGTTGCAGACCCTTCTGCTGAATCTCTCAGGCAGACGGACAGAGCCGGGTATTAGCTGTTGAAATAGACAGGACTACAGCGCATATCTTACGTAAAAACGCCGAAGAATGCCCAGCTGAATATACCGGAACCGCCGTCAAGCGGTTCTTTTTTGTTGGTAAACTCCAGGGAAGAGACTTTATGGGGGTATCATACATGTTATCAATCGTACAGACAATCAATAACTATCTTTCTGACTACATTCTGGTGATTATGCTTGTGACCGTAGGAGTCTGGTATACCATTAAGACGCGTTTTGTACAGGTACGCTATTTTTCCGAATGCATGCGCAGGACCTTTGGCTCGCTTAATCTCAATGGTGAAAAACAAAATGCGGGAATGTCCTCGTTCCAGGCGCTGGCTACTGCCATTGCAGCCCAGGTGGGCACAGGCAACATCATTGGTGCCAGCGGTGCGATCCTGACCGGCGGTCCCGGTGCGATATTCTGGATGTGGGTTATTGCCTTCTTTGGCATGGCAACGATTTATGCGGAAGCTGTTCTGGCACAGGAGACCCGCGTGACAGCGTCAGACGGCAGCATCCATGGCGGCCCGGTCTACTATATCACCAGGGCCTTCAAGGGCAGGCTCGGAAAGTTCCTGTCGAAGTTCTTTGCAGTTGCAATTACTCTTGCCCTGGGCTTTTTCGGATGCATGGTGCAGTCCAATTCCATCAGCTCTACTTGTGAAAATGCATTCGGTATTCCGGGATGGGTTACGGGTATTGTGCTGGTCGTTATCTGTGGCATCATTTTTCTCGGTGGAATACAAAGACTGGCCTCTGTCACAGAAAAACTCGTTCCGCTCATGGCTGCCTTGTTCCTGCTGGGTGGTGGCATTGTGTTACTGCTGCGGATACGCTATCTGCCTGCAACCTTTGGCATGATTTTTAGATATGCCTTTCAGCCCAACGCCATCATCGGCGGTAGTGTGGGTTATGCTCTGAAAACCGCTATCAGCCAGGGTGCAAAGCGTGGCTTGTTTTCCAATGAAGCCGGTATGGGTTCAACTCCGCATGCGCATGCCCTTGCGAATGTAAAGACACCTCATGAGCAGGGCATGGTCGCCATGACCGGTGTATTTATCGATACCTTTATAGTGCTTACCATGAATGCCATGGTGATCATCTCCACCATGTACACTGATGATGGCATCATTGCAGGCGGCGTAATTCCGGATACAATTGGAAAGGCAAATCTTGCCCAGACTGCATTTGCCAGTGCCCTTGGCGAATCATTTGGTCCGGCCTTTGTGGCGATATGCCTGTTCTTTTTTGCCTTTTCAACTATCCTTGGCTGGAACCTGTTCGGCAAGATCAATATGACCTACTTGTTCGGTGACAAAAGCCGCCATGTCTATACACTAATCGCGCTGGCGTTTATTTTCCTTGGTACGCTGACAACCAGCGACATGGTGTGGGAGCTGACCGACATGTTCAACCAGCTGATGGTTATTCCTAACGTACTGGCACTGTTTGCGCTGACAGGGATTGTAGTTGGCAGGCTGAAATCAGAAGAATTAAAAAATCCGTTAAGAAAGAACTAATGGACAAAAGGTAAAGTTGCTGGAAGATGATAAGGTATATTTGAAAACGGGCTTTCCATAATTGGTTTGGAAAGCCCGTTTTCAAAGCTTTTTTTCAATAATCAGGAACGTAGATATCTGCTTAGCCGCATGTGAACAATGTTCTGATCATATGGATACCATATGGCCCGGCAGACCTGAAAAGCCGCCAATATGATGATTTAGGCGTTTATAATTCATATATTGTCGCAGTAGATTCTTAATTAACTTTTTTTTACATTGCAGGTTGCCTGTTAAAAAACTGAACCAAATGATTTACAATAGAGAGAGGCTGTGCCTTTAACTAAAAGCACGGACACTCCATGCTTGCTGCCGGGTTTTGCAGTGGAGAAAGTAATGCGTAATGCCCTGGCAAATGTAAAGACGGATGATTATGACAGGTTAATACAGCTATGTGATGCTATAGCCGGCAGTGAGGGCGTGTTGGATACAGAGGAACGTATGGAGGATGTAAAAAGTTCGTTTTTTGACCAGAGGGAGGAAGGTTTTTTAGTCATATGCTAAAATTATGACAGACAGTTTTCATATTGGTGGGAACACCAGGGAAAGAATGATATTCCTGAAAGACAGGAGTTTGTTTAATAAAGAATCAGGTGAGGAAATAGTTTATGAGGAAATTTGCATTCAAAAGAAGACTGATTATCGTTTTATCTTGTATCGCCATATTGGCGGTTGTAGCATCTGTAACGCTGTTCGGCCGGGAGAACCGGACATATGTGAAATATAAGGATTTTAACGACCTGTTAACAGAGGGAAAGATAACAACTGTCACAATTCAGGCAGAGAAAATTGAGTTTCAGACATATGAGGACAATGTGAAATATTATACAGACAATCCTAAAACCAACGGTTTTAAAGAGAGGCTTCTCCTGGCAGGAATTGAAGTTAAGGACAATACTGAAGGGGAAGCGGGATTCGCTGCGGTATTTAATATTTTCTTTGATGCAGCATTTATAGCCATTATTCTTTTTGTGATTTATAAGGTTTTTGGTGAATACTTCAGGTCTTTCAAGGTAATAAGACATACCGGGGTAAAATTTGAAGACATTGCCGGCCTTGATGATTTGAAAAAGGAAATGATGTTTGCCGTAGATATACTGAAAAATTCGGAAGAGTACAGAAAAAAGGGGATACGCCCGACAAAGGGGATTGTGCTGGAGGGACCTCCCGGAAACGGAAAAACCCTGTTTGCAAAAGCATTGGCGGAGGAAGCCGGTGTTAATTTTATAGCAACTAAGGGAGCTGATTTTCAAAGTATGTTCATGTCAATCGGCCCGAGAAGGATTAAGCAATTGTTTCGTAAAGCTCGCAGGCATAAACCTTGTATAATATTTATAGATGAATTTGATGGTATCGGTGAACGCAGAAATTATGCGGGTTCTGGTATAGATAAAGAAAATAACCGTATGATTACGGCTATGCTGAATGAAATGGACGGGTTTGAAAATGAAGACGGCGTACTGGTCATAGCGGCAACTAACTCTTACGCTTCATTGGATGCAGCGCTTGTCCGTCCGGGAAGATTTGATTTGAAATACACGATTCCCAATCCTGATCAGGCTACAAGAGTTAAGCTTATCAGCCTGTATACCAGGAAAAAACGGCTTTCTGGTGACATACGGATCGAGGATCTCGCGAACAGTTTTAATGGGTTTAGCTGTTCTGCTATTGAAACCGTTTTAAATGAGGCGGCTGTAGTTATGGCATCTGAAGGGAAAAGTGAAATTGATATGGACAGTATTATTAAAGCATGCAAAAAAATGGGCATAAGGATTATAGGGCAGAAAAGCATCAATACCAATTGACACGTTCCCACAGGAAGATATTTTAAAAACGGCCGGAAGAATGAATTCCATCGACTGGAGCCTGGGTGCTGTATTGACTATAATAATTAAAGGCCGGAATTTTATGTTATACGTGTTTGGAACCTGATTGCGGGAACCGGAATGAATTAAGCGTCGGTAAGTGTAATTACCGGGAAACGCTTAAGTACCGGAACCTGATGAGGACTTTTCCGACAGTAAAATAACAAATTATAATATCATGGACAAATAAGGAAGGGGCAGAAATATGAGCAAATTGCTGTTATTGGAAGATGACACCAATTTGATTGACGGGCTGTGCTATTCTTTGAAAAAGAGCGGCTTTATGCTGGATGTAGCACAAACAATTGCACAGGCATATGAGTGTTTAAAGTCAAATGCGTATGATCTCCTGCTCCTGGATATCACCCTTCCTGACGGAAGCGGATTCGACGTGTGCGATTGGGTTCGCAGACAGGGAAATCAGGTGCCAATCATCTTTTTAACTGCATTGGATGAGGAAGTGAACGTAATCCGGGGACTGGACAGCGGCGGCGATGATTACATCACAAAGCCGTTCAGGCTGGGGGAACTTTGCTCTCGCATTCGGGCACTGCTGCGGCGGGCAAACATGTCAAACAGCGGAAAAATGACTATGATAGAGAGCGGCGACATTTCCATTGATCTGGCGGGAAACCGGGTTTTTTGCAAGGGACAGGCATTGGATTTAACAGGGGCGGAATACCGCCTGCTTTGCTTGCTGGTACGGAATGCCAACCGCATTATGACACGGGACATGATTTTGAGAGAATTATGGGATGACACCGGTAATTTTGTAGATGATAATACTTTATCCGTATATGTACGGCGTTTGAGGGAAAAGGTGGAAGTTGATCCGTCCCATCCCCGGCGTTTAGTCACTATCCGCGGATTTGGGTATCGGTGGAATGAGGTGTCGGTATGAGTCTTTTTCAGGATAAGCAAGTCCGTTGGTATTGCTTTTTTCTGATATTCTTTTCCATTTTACTGCTCGGTATGAATGTAATGTGCAGTATCAACCAGGTGAATTACGCAAAAGAGATCTATATATCAAATAACGGGGCGATTGCATCCTATCTCTTAGAGAAGGGGATTTCCAGAGAAGTAGTTGCTGATGCCCTGGCAAACAGTAAAGTAAGTGAAACCGGTAAAGAATTGCTGGCTATGGTTGGCATAGACCACAGGGCTGCGTACCATAAGTTCCCGTATCTTGATAAGCTCCGAAAATCCTCGCTTTATGTTACTATACCGATTTCGCTGCTATTAGTTCTGGTATTGCTTTCTGTGACATCCCTTTTCTTTTGGCGGCGTAAACAACTGTTTTTGCAGGCAGACAAAGTAATAGGCGATTACATAAACGGAGATTTTTCCCATCATCTTCCGCAAAACAGCGAAGGTGCAATATACCAAGTGTTTTCCTCTGTAGAACGGCTCGCTACTATGCTGAAATCAAAAATGGAAACAGAGCATAAGATAAAAGAATTTTTAAAAAACACAATATCCGATATATCACACCAGTTAAAAACGCCTTTAGCTGCCATTGCCATGTATCAGGAGATCATCGATGCTGAACCAGGAAATACAGAAACGGTAAAGGAGTTTTCAGCAAAAATAGGCGCATCGTTAAACCGCATGGAACAGCTTATTCAGTTAATGCTGAAAATTACCCGCCTGGATGCCGGTAGCATTGTTTTTGAAAAAAGATATTATTCCGTGCCAGAGCTGATATCGAACTCGATCAATGAACTTACTGCCCGTGCCAGGAAAGAACACAAGCAAATAATTGTGGACGGTGATCCCAGGCAGCAGATTTTTTGCGATATGGAGTGGACTAGCGAAGCCATCGGAAATATAGTGAAGAATGCCCTGGATCATACGGGCTCGGGCGGAGTGATTCGTATTACATGGGAACAGACTCCGGCCATGGTTCGGATTTCGGTTACCGATAATGGGGATGGAATCGCACCTGAGGATATCTACCATATATTCAAACGCTTCTATCGAAGTAAAAATATTAAAAATATGAAAACAACGGGAATCGGGCTGGGGCTTCCACTGGCAAAGTCCATTGTGGAGGGGCAAGGCGGCGTGATCTCTGTGCAGAGCGAACGCCATCATGGCACCACTTTTACCCTTTCTTTCCTTACGGAATAGTAAGGTCAAATTCATCTTATTGTAAGGTGCTTCTGCTATCCTTTTAGAGAAAAGGAGGCATTGATGCAATGGATATTTTAGAAGTAAAAAATTTGTGTAAAACTTATGGAATGGGCGAATCAAAAGTAGACGCCCTAAAGGATGTTTCATTTACGCTGAAAAAGGGAGAGTTTGCTGCTGTGGTCGGGGAATCAGGATCCGGCAAGAGTACACTTCTTAATTGTATCGGAGCATTGGATAACCCGACTTCCGGTACTATTCTTGTGGATGGACAGAACCTGTTTTCCATGAACGAAGAAGAGCGGACTATTTTCAGGCGTCGCAATATTGGCTTTATCTTTCAGTCGTTCCAGCTTGTTCCTGAATTGAATGTGGAGCAAAATATTATATTCCCGTTGCTTCTGGATTACCGCAAGCCTGACTATGCAGCCGTCAATGAAATTCTTGAGCTTTTGGGGCTGACACAACGCCGCAGGCATTTACCAAGCCAGTTGTCCGGCGGCCAGCAGCAGCGTGTCGCGATCGGGCGGGCATTGATTACCAAACCCAAACTGATTTTGGCCGATGAGCCAACCGGTAATTTGGACAGCAAAAACAGCCAGGATGTCATCGATCTGCTGACAACGGCTTCCCGCCGTTACCAGCAGACAATATTAATGATAACCCACAATAAAAATTTGACAACGTCGGTTGATCGGGTATTTAGGGTATCGGATGGCATTCTTACGGATTTGGGAGGGGCAGTCAATGAAGCATTATCTTGATCTTGTTCCAATTTCAGAAAAAGTCCACCGGAGACAGAACATGATGTCGATTTTCTGCATAGTCCTGGCGGTGTTTTTAGTCACAACAATTTTCGGTATGGCGGATATGTATATCCGCAGCCAGATTTTGCAGACACAGCTGGATAGTGGTAATTTCCATATTAGTGTCCGTGACATTACCGATGAAGATGCGGCGTTAATTGCAATGCGTCCGGATGTAAAAGCCGCTTCCAGGTATGGCGTTTTAAATTACCGGGGCGAGGACGGATACACGATTTTTGGGAAGAATTCCATCATTGTGGGATGTGATGAGCCATTGGTAACGGAATTGCTGGTGGACCAAATCACAGAGGGAAAATTCCCGCAGACTGATACCCAGGCCATGATTACCGAAAATGCAAAAGAGTGGAAACTCCTTTATGCTGCAAATCTATGCCACTGCCGGCGTTTTGTTTTTACTGGTCATGGCTGCAGGCATTATGATGATTGCCAGCAGCCTGAACAGCAATGTAGCCTGGCGCACCAAGTTTTTCGGCATGATGCGCTGTATTGGCGCAACGCCCAGGCAGGTTATGCGGTTAGTCCGTAAGGAAGCATTACGCTGGTGCCGGTTTGCTATTCCTGTGGGAATTACAGTTGGTGTTGTTGTAATCTGGATTCTGTGTGCGATTTTACGGATCGTAAGTCCTGAGTATTTCGGGGAAATGGCTGTCTTTGGACTGAGTATTCCCAGCATATTTGCCGGAATCATTATGGGACTGTTGACAGTCCTTCTCGCTTCCCGCTCCCCGGCTAAAAAGGCATCGAAAGTTTCCCCGCTCGAGGCGGTTTCAGGTAACGCCAGCGGATATCAGCCGGTAAAAAAAGCAGCGAATACAAAGCTGTTTAAGGTGGAAACGGCCTTGGGAATCCATCATGCAAAGGCCAGCAAGAAAAATCTGATTTTGATGGTTGGTTCTTTTGCCTTAAGTATTGTCCTGTTTCTTTCTTTTTCGGTAACAGTGGCATTTATGAACCATGCCTTAACCCCACTGCGCCCCTGGACGGCAGATCTGTCCATTATCAGTCCGGATTATTCCTGTTCCATAGGCAGTGAACTTTTGGAAAGGCTTCAGGAAAATTCCGCTGTAAAATCGGCTTATGGACGGATGTTCAAGTATGATGTGCCGGTTACAGTTAACGGTTCCCGGAAAAAGGTTGACTTGATTTCCTACGAGCAGCGTCAATTTGACTGGGCAAAAGATTACCTGTTGAAAGGTGCAGTTGATGAAGCAGCAAAGAAGCCAAACACCGCTCTGATAGTCTTTGAGCCGGGAAACACCATACAGGTTGGTGATACTGTGATGCTGGATATTGGTAACCGGATTCAGGAAATTCAGATAGTCGGTATGCTTTCAATATCTCCTTTTGGAAATGGCAATGATGCTGGAATTATGATCTGTTCGGAAGAGACTTTCCGGCAAATTACCGGAGAATCGGGCTACACAATAATTGATATACAACTGAAGAAAAAAGCAACAGATGAAGAAGTCAGTGCCATCAAAGAATTGGCCGGAGTTTCCTGTACATTTTCCGATGAACGGATGAGCAACAAAAGCGTAATAGCCACTTATTATTGCTTCTGGCTGTTTATCTATGGCTTTTTGGTCATGATAGCACTGATTACGGTATTCAATGTGATAAACAGCATTGCTATGAGCGTAGCTGCAAGAACGAACCAGTATGGCGCTTTCCGGGCGATTGGCCTTAGCATGCGTCAACTTACGAAAATGGTAATTTCTGAGGCTTGTACCTATACGATTATTGGCAGTTTTATTGGTACTGTGTTGGGCCTGTTATGTAATAAGCTTTTATTTCGTATGGTAATAAGTTCTCACTGGGGAGATGCTTGGCCGCTTCCATTGACAGAATTGTGTATTATTCTTCTGGTTATGTTTTTATCAGTTGGTTTGGCGGTACAAAATCCAATGAAAAAGCTTAGAAAGATGTCCATTGTGGACACAATCAGTACACTGTAATATATTTATATTGCAATTTTACTGGCAGGAGGATTTCAATGGGGCATTCAATTTTAATAGTAGATGATGAGACGGATATCGTTACAATGCTGGGAAATTATTTCAGCAAAAAAGGTTATCAGATTATGACAGCATATTCAGGAAAAGAGGCTGTGAAAAAAGCTGAAAAATGTCCGGATTTGATTTTGCTGGATGTAAACATGCCGGATATGGATGGCTTTTCGGTCTGTGAGCGGATACGGCAGTTTGTTGCCTGCCCAATTATCTTTTTAACAGCCAGGGTGGAGGAAATGGATAAGGTGAAGGGTTTTTCTTCGGGCGGTGATGACTATATAATAAAGCCGTTTTCACTGGTAGAACTTGAGGCCAGGGTTGGGGCACACCTGCGCCGGGAGCTGAGAAAAAGCCAGGCTGTAAAAGTCAAATTCTCGGGAGATTTATCCATCGACTATGGACAGAAGAAAGTGTTTATCAAAGATGAGGAAATACCCTTTGCAAAGAAAGATTTTGAAATTATTGAGCTACTGTCGCAACATCCAAAACAGATCTTTGACAGGGAGCGTATTTATGAACTGTTATGGGGATATGACGCAGAAGGGAGCAGCAATGTCGTAACAGAACATATACGTGTGATCCGGTCAAAGCTGTCAAAATATGGGTATCAGACATGTATTGAAACGGTCTGGGGGAATGGATACAAATGGAGAGATTAAGGAAAATAACAAGCAGGTTATCTATCCGGCAGAGCTTTGTATTTTTTGTAGGATGTTTTCTGGTAATAGATATAATATTATGTTTTTCTACATCTGTATTGGCTACATATTTTAAGATGGAAAATTACAGCTCGGTCATGGGTATTGCCACTGTAACTTATTCAACCCTCTGCCTTATTATGGCAGATGTTTTGTTTTATTATGTAAAACTGAAAAAACCGATAGAATTGATTAAAAAAGCGGCAGTACGGATTGCAGGCAACGATTTGGATTTTTCAATCAGGTACGACAGTATGGATGAAATGGGTGAATTATGCAGGGCCTTTGAGTATATGAGGAAAAATTTGCAGGAAAACAACCGGATGATGTGGCGCCAGATGGAAGAGAGAAAAAAAGTGAATTCTGTATTTGCCCATAACATGCGTACACCTCTGACAGTACTTAAAGGATATCTTGAAATGTACGAGGTGCAGCCTGAAGAATTGGAAGCGTCAGAGATAAAGCAGAATGCAATTGTAATGAAGAAGCACATCGCCCGCCTGGAAAACTATATAGATGCCTTAAATGAGCTGCAAAGATCAGAGGATATCCGTTATTGCCCCAAAAGGACAGAATGGGGAAGTCTTAAAGAACAGGTGATACAGACAGTTGAGATACTTTGCCGGAAAGCCGGCAAGGAATTTTTGTTCGGATCAGAACCGGAAATTTCTGATAAAAGGGAATTGCTTATAGATACGGATATTTTTTCTCAGCTTTTAGACAACTTGATAAGTAATGCTCTAAGATATGCCAGGAATAAAATAGAAGTAGGCTTGTTCCTTGAACAGGGAAAAATCCGGCTGGTGGTAAAAGATGATGGGAACGGCTTTAGCCAGGCAGCACTGAAAAATGCTCTCCTGCCTTTTTTTACAGAATCAGAAAACAGTGCAAACCGTGGATTGGGCCTTTATATCAGCAATCTGCTTTGCAGGATTCATAATGGATGCCTTTCGATTGAAAACGGGGAAAACGGTGCAGTAGTAACTGCAGAGTTATCAGAAAAATAATTTGCCTGATAAAAATTTGATATTTGCATAATACACTTTTCCTGTAAATAAGGAAAAGTGTTTTTTTATGCACTGCATGCAGTATGACCTGGCAGGTGTGATTAGAATTGATGCAATGTATGAAAGCACGATACATTGTGTGTTTTGCAAAAGATTGTAAGAGACGGAAGGAGAGATTCATTATGAATAAAATTCTGGATGTGCTGGAAGTGGAGAAAACCTATATCTCCAAAGGAAATCAATATCCTGTCTTAAAGAAAATCAGTTTATCCGTACAGCGTGGGGAGTTTGTTGCCGTGATGGGACCGTCAGGTTCAGGTAAAACAACATTGCTGAATATAATTTCAGGTTTTCTTTCAGCGGACAGCGGTAGTGTGAGGATTGGCGGAGTAGATATTTTGCATGCTGACAGGGAAAAGCAGGCAGAAATCCGTTCCGGTGTATTGGGATTTGTTTTCCAGGACTTTATGTTGATTGATGGCCTGACAGTAGAAGAAAATATTATGCTGCCGCAAATTATTATCGGAAAAGGGGAGAATGAAATTAAAAATCAAACAGACAGCCTGATGAATTTTTTCGGGATATCAGAACATGCCCGGAAGTACCCTGATGAACTGTCCGGTGGCCAGAAGCAACGGGTTGCGATAGCAAGGGCATTATCCAATCAGCCAATGTTAGTTTTAGCAGATGAACCTACGGGAAATTTGGATTCAAAGTCCAGCAAAGCAGTAATTGACGCGTTCTTAATGGCAAAAAAGAAACTAAATGCAACGATTCTTATGGTGACACATGACGCCATTGCCGCTTCTTTTGCAGATAAAGTGATTGCCCTGTCAGACGGGCAGATTGTAAGAAACTTGGTACGTGAGGAAGAACCGAGAGAATTCATGAACCGGATACTGGAATTTTTAAAAGAAGTGGAGGCGGGAAAATGACACTTTCAGATATAGTAAAAAAGTTAATTATAAGAAATAAAGAGCGTTATCTCCTGTTTGGGATATCCATCTGCTTTTCTGTGTCAATGATCGGTGCATATGGGGCATTGCTGTTTTCTGAAACCATAACAGGTGTTCTGATGACTGATGGTTCAACGTACATAATTTCAACCGGAATGTATGGAATAACCATTGTTGGAGTCTTAGCATTCCTCTTTTATGCTAACGGAATTTACCTGCAGTCATTACGAAAAGAAACAGGAATTTATATGTCACTGGGCCTGAAACCGAAAGTGGTAGCAAAGATGCAGAATAGGCAGTTTGATTTCTGCTTTTTATTAGGAAGCCTGGCAGGTATACTTTTGGCAATCCCGATATCTTACATGGCTTGGAAGCTTATAACGGTATTTTTTGTATATACTGCAAAAGTTTATACAGTAGGATGGAAAGGATTATGCATTGCTTTCATATTAGCGATTTTCTCATGGGTACTGCTTCGAGCAAAGAATTACCTGGACCTGTCGGGAATGGACGTGATTACGGTGCTTAAATCAGATATTACAGGTGAAACCGTGAAGGGGTCTAGTCCTGTACTTGGTGTAATTGGCCTTATAGCAATCCCTTTTGGGATAATTATGTTTAATATTACAGCAGTAACAGATGGATTGAAGAGAATATCCACTGTTTTTCTGGGGGTAAGCCTGGCTGGAATTTATCTGGTAGCTGCACAGGTTACTTCTGTAGGCAGGATAGTGAAAAGGATTTCCCATGCTAATTACATGAAAAACCTTTTGTTTTTTAATTTAGTCAGGCAAAAAGGCGGGCAATACACTTTGGCGCTGTTTGTTTCGTCAATATTGATCGCCATTACGGTCTTTGCCATTTGCTTTAATGGCAGCAGCTTCCTGGAAAGCTATTACAGGGTGAATGAAGAGCCGTATGATTTTGCTGTTTTATATCAAAAAGATAAAAAAGGCTTTGACGAAGCACAGGTGAAAAAAACAGCAGAGAATAACGGGATTAGGATTACAGACTGGCATACACTTCATTTACTGTTATTGGGACGTGAATACCAGTATCAAGACAGTGACGGTAATGAATGGTCATCTGATTTTGCAATCAGCGTATCTGAATTCAACAAATTATCCGGGGAAAATCTGACTTTACCGGATAATGGATATGCACTTTTTCAGGATTCGGAAGATGCTATGTTCCGTACCTGCAGTGAAGAGGCAGGGCATTTTTATAATCCCGTAAGCAAGGAGGAATTCTTTTTGCATAAAGAGAAACTATTGACAAAAGAGGATGTACTTAATAATTCAGCACAGATTGATACTTTACTGATTTTAAGTGATACCACCTTTGAGAGAATTTCAGAAACAATGGATGATGCCTATAAGTTTGAATATTTCCTCTTTAACGGGACGGGTCTGGATAATAGTGCAGCCTTTCAGAAGGAATTGCTTGATAAGATAGTAAAAGCGTGCAATGGTAAGATGGTGATGAACATGGACCAGATATCGGTAAAGGATAAGCTGGAAAATTACCGGGAGGAAATTTTGCCGTATGAAGATAATAAACTGGAAGCAGCCCGCTACTGGCTTCTGTATCCTTATGCAAAACATACACAAAGCGGTATACTGATGGAATATGGGGCAGTCTATCTCCTTTTGATATTTTTTATAGCCTTGATTACTTTTGTTTCTGCAACCATGATCATCGCTTTAAAAGTGGCAGGAACCATAAGCCAGGATATTAAAAATTACCGGAAAGCTGTAAACCTCGGGTTAAAGGATAAAGATTTAAAACACCTGGTCCGCAGGCAAATGAAGTTAATTTTCTTCTTCCCTGCTATATGCGGTTGCACCACGGCTGTCATTATGATTAACCGTTTCCTGTCAGTGTCATCCATTCAGCATTTTTATGAAGTTACAATTATTGCTGTAATACTGTCAATTATCGTATTTATCATACAAGTGCTTATTTTTGTGAGCATTCAAAAAAGGCTGGTGAATTCTGTGATGAAAAAAGTAGCTATTAATGGCTGACATACCGGCATACTAAATTAACCTTTAAAATAAGTCGATATATGTCGATATAATTTATTGCGAATATTAAACATGCAAATAATACCAACTATGAAGGAGAGGATTAATTTGAGCAGACATTTTTCCGCAACTTTAGCAGCCTTAGTATTTTTACTTGTACTTACTACTACAACGGCTTTTGCAGCCACAACTGAAACATTTTACGGAGGGTATAGTGACGCATATAACAAGGGAAGCATTGTAGTTGAATTGACCAACATTACTTCAGTGAAAAATGTTACACTAAGTGAAACAGAAGCAGCAGAATATTTTGATGATGCTAATTCTCTTTACACGGTAGTGGATTATGATTATGACACTTATGAAGAGATAACTATTAAAGATATTTTGGCATATTACAATGAAAACGGCGGCGTTCCCATATACTATGCAGATGCTGCACCGGTAGTGGTTACTGCAAAAACTGCGATGAGAATGTTTTATTTCAGCTATAAGGGAGAAATCGCGACACATACCTATGAGCCCAGGTACTATTCATATAATGATTATCTTTATAATTTTGAAAATAAACAGGCTTATACCGAGCCACCTGAAGAGTGGCTGCTTGCTGACGGTACCACTGCTGCCTTGAATAAACCTGGCAAATACATTTTTGTTTTTTTGGATGATGGGCTTGTTTCTTCCAGTTTTCCAGGGATTTTTTGCGTACATATAGCTGATGCCCCATCTGAAAAGCCGGTTCCTGAAAAATTAAATGTCAACCCGACATCTTCCAAAGTATTGGTCAACGGTAAAGTTGTTGAGTTTGAAGCTTATACCATCAACGGCAATAACTATTTCAAGCTAAGAGATTTGGCACAGGCCGTAAACAATACTGAGAAGAATTTTGAAGTTACATGGGATGGGGTAAACAATGCAATCAACCTAATTTCAAATCAACCTTACACCCCGGTAGGCGGTGAATTATCCAAGGGTGACGGTTCAGCCAAAGTTGCAACCCCAACTGCTTCAAAGATTTTTAAAGACGGCGAAGAAATATCCCTGACGGCTTATACCATCAACGGTAACAACTACTTCAAACTGAGGGATATAGCCAAAGCCTTTGATATTGGCGTAATCTGGGACGGTGCAACTAATACAATCGTTATCGACACAAGCATAAGCTATGTAGAATAATATGATCAAACCGAAACCGTAGGGACGGTTCTTCCGGATTAAAGGAGAACCATTCCTACGGTTTTTGATTTACAGGAAATTCATTGTCAACTACACTTCAATCAGACCATCCCGCAACACAATAATCCTGCTGCTGCTTTTTGCAGCTTCCGGAGAATGTGTTACCATGATGATTGTCTGCCCATACTCACGGTTTATGCGCTTAAGCAGATTCATAATTTCCAAGCCGGTTTTGCTGTCAAGATTTCCGGTGGGTTCATCCGCAAACAGGATTTGTGGATTGGTGATTAAAGCCCGCGCAATAGCTACTCGCTGTTGCTGCCCCCCGGATAACTGTCTGGGAGTATGTTTTCTCCTGTCTATAAGCCCGACCGTTTGTAAAATCTGATCAAGTTGTTTCTCATAATCCCGTATTTTTTTCCCATCCAGTAAAAGAGGAAGCATGATGTTCTCTTCAACATTCAGGTTGGGTATGAGATTATAAAACTGGAATACAAACCCGATTTGATTCCTCCGGATGCGGCTCATTTTCTCATCCTGAAAGCAGGAAATATCAGTTCCGTTAATATAGACAGAGCCGCTTGTACTGAGTAAAATACTTCTCTCATGTTCAAATGCAGAAAGGGCTTGTTCTGGCATATTATCTGCAGAATAGTTAAGTGCGAACATGGAACTATACCAGTCCAGATTGCCTGTTGCTTCCAATCTTGCAAGAATGTTCCCGTTTGCCTTAACAGAATTTTCAACTACATAAATTGGAAGAAACTTTTTAATACCATCCATACCCCGTACTTTTTCTACAAAACCCTGATCCATCTCGCCGCAGGCAAAACCGTCCAATGAAATAAGCCATACCGGATATCGTTATACTCATCCGGTTGTAGAAGAGACAGCCGGTATGCTGTTGCAAATCATGAATCTTGATAAAGGGAAATGTCTTTTTTTAAGCTCCGGAAGTGAAGCTGTAGAATTCGCTGTAAAAGTGATTAAACGGGTGACAGGCAAACAGTACCTGCTAGGTCTGGGTAACCATTATCTGTCCGCTTATGGGATTAGCGGGAACTTAAATTCAGATAATTGGATAACTGTTGATTGGCATGCATGTACTGATAAATCAGATTACAAATCTTTAATTAAGGATATTCCTTTTGATAAAATTGGCGCATTTGTTTTTGAGCCAGGAAACTCGTCAGGTAATGTTAAACTCCCTGACAAAGGGTTATTTGGTAAGACTGTAAGATGTTAGAATATTTCCAGCGTTGCTTTACGGATAGCTATCTTTTCAATGGTTTTAAGAAGAATAACACCTAGCGTCAAATAAACAGCCCCCACGCATATTTCCTGTCCCAGAAGGCTTAAAAAGCGATTCTTATTCACCTCATGAAAAAGCATATTGGCAGCTTCAATACTTCTTGTGAAGGGCAAGCAATATGAGACAAGCTGTACCGCCTTAGGCAGCTCTTTTACAGGGAAATTGGCACCACAAAGAATCAGCATGGAAACATTAACAAGATTCAGCAACAGGTGCATGCTGTCAGATAACAGGGAAAAGACACTTAAAAACAGTCCAAAGCATATGGCTGCCAGGATACCAACTATCATGATTACCATAAAAAGACCAAGGTTAACATTGGTAAAATCCACTCCAAATAATAAGGTTCCGAAGGTAATACACAGGATAACTGTTGCGATACTTTCAAAGATAAAAAACAACCCCTTTTGAATTACCGTTGCTATGCGACTGTAGGGTGAAACAATAAGCCACTTAAGTCTGCCATAATATCTCTCACCTTCAAAGGTTCCGCCTATGGTAAATACACAGGTATAGTTGCATAATAGCATGGAATTGCCAATTACCCATTTGGTCAGGTACTCGGTCCTGAAACTGTGCCTGGCGATAAAGCAATAATAAATCAAGGTTATTAGCGGCATGGCAATTCTTAAAAAAACCAGTTCTTCCCAGTCCAAATGCCTTTTTTTGAGATCTGCAAGAAGTTTTGAGTGCATTACAGAATTAAACATACAGGTTACAGTAATAGTGAACTTACTAAAAAATTGAAATCGAATATAGCATATGGTAAAATCTATTAAGGATAGACTCGAGATATCAAATAATTTACCTTATACTGCAAGCTTAATAACTTCAGCGTTATTCTGTCGATGTCCGATAATGTAAAAACTCCCGGGGATCGACGAAAACAAGGATGAGTAATTTCAATTGTTTAGCGGGTTTTATGCATTAAGACCTAAAAAACATATTTTTTAAAAAGTGGCTTATTGTGCGCACTTGACGGGTTTTAAGTCTACCTATAAGGAATTGAAACCACCCTGGTCTACCTTAAGAGCAGTTTGCATTTCGATGTTTTAAGTCTACCTATAAGGAATTGAAACTACTTCCGTCTGATGCTTCGTATTCTTCTTCGCCAAAGTTTTAAGTCTACCTATAAGGAATTGAAACTTGTTGGATTGGATTATCTGGTACGGAACCGACACCGTTTTAAGTCTACCTATAAGGAATTGAAACCTGCTATGCCAAGAAGATAGCCAAAAGGTTTGGAGAGTTTTAAGTCTACCTATAAGGAATTGAAACTGAAAAAAGGCCGCAAGACAGCCCTTCGCGTCCTCGTTTTAAGTCTACCTATAAGGAATTGAAACAGGGATTTTCGTCAGATAGTTTGCTTACGTGGTGAAGTTTTAAGTCTACCTATAAGGAATTGAAACCAGCAGAGGACAGAAGCCCTCCGCTTAGAACGGTAAGTTTTAAGTCTACCTATAAGGAATTGAAACCGAATTGATATTCTGACCAATCGCTCCACAAGTCAGTTTTAAGTCTACCTATAAGGAATTGAAACACATTTCAACCCCTCACTCTCCTCCGGCTCCAACGTGTTTTAAGTCTACCTATAAGGAATTGAAACCATGGACTGACCTGAACGGCAAATGGGCTGTACCTGTTTTAAGTCTACCTATAAGGAATTGAAACAGAGTGCTTGATAGCATGGAAGAAGCTGAACAATGGGTTTTAAGTCTACCTATAAGGAATTGAAACCTCATACGATACAGACAAGGAAGTACTGCGGGTTAAGTTTTAAGTCTACCTATAAGGAATTGAAACCTATTTCTTTCTTTCTTGCACCATACTCCATCAGTAGTTTTAAGTCTACCTATAAGGAATTGAAACTTATGGTGATTATGAAAATGATCCTCAATTCGGTAGTTTTAAGTCTACCTATAAGGAATTGAAACGATGAGGATAGGAAGGTGCTGGCAGTCCTAGAGAACGTTTTAAGTCTACTTATAAGGAATTGAAACAGGTTATATTTACATCTTCGTTATCCCAAAATCTTTGTTTTAAGTTTACCTATAAGGAATTGAAACAATACATATTTGCATCTGTATTTTTAAAGTTAACTGGTTTTAAGTCTACCTTTAAGGAATTTAAATCATATACGAGTTTTCATATAGCTGTAAGCTTCTTGCGGTTTTCAGATCGCCATGAACAGGCCATGGGACGGCTTTTTTGCTTAATTAACAGGATGAAGGCGAGTTTTTACTTCTAATAATAAATACAGTATAATTTAACTGTATATGTTCAACTTGATTGGGGGAACCTGGGCAACTCTTTCGCCAGAGAAGCTGCATGACACTGTTTTTGCAGGAAGGTGAAATGAAGAGTCTATATTTGAGGCAGAACATATGATGAATATCCTAAAAGCAGCCATAAAGCGATATATGGAGGAATAAGAATGAACATCGAGATACGAAAATTAACACCTGAACTGGCGGAAGATTATGTACACTTCTTTGATGTGACACCTCATTCTGAAAAGCCGGATTCTGATGAGTGTAAGTGTTATTGCGTATGGTGGTGCAATGATGATCAGGATGTTAATAATATAGATCATTTATTATCAAAAGAAAAACGAAGAAATTATGCTATTCAAAAAATAAAAGAAAATAAAATACAGGGTTACCTTGCCTACGATGGTGGCAAGGTTGTAGGCTGGTGCAATGCCAATACGAAAACTGATTGCTTAAAATGCTATTGCTGGAGAAGATTCATGAGTGCTGTACCTACCGAGGAGCTCGTATCGGGTATTCGAGTGAAATCCATATTCTGTTTTTTGGTTGCGCCAGAGTATAGAAGAAAAGGGATTACCAAGTTGCTATTGGAACGCGTCTGCCAAGATGCGGCTGATGATGGTTTTGACTTTATCGAGGCATATCCTCAGAAAGAATATATTAATGAAGCCATAGATTACATGGGACCTGTAGGATTGTTCAATAAATATGGATTTACCATACATGGTGAAACAGAAGACAAATTCATTATGAGAAAGCCATTAAAATGAATCAGGCTTTACGAGTTGGGATTAAGGGAATGGCGCCGTGCGGAAGATATAAAAGCCGTAACCAACATAAGCCAATTATATGTAAGGAGGTTAATATGAGTACACCTAATAAAACAGGATGGGAACGTGACAAACGGGTAATCTTTGATGGGATTGTTGCGAATTATGATAAGATACGATGGGGATACCCGGATGAACTTTTTGCGGATGTTATTAAATATTCCGGGTCGGGAAAAGGAAAAAAAGCCATTGAGATAGGAGCTGGAACAGGGAAAGCAACAGCCCCGTTCCTTGACTCGGGGTACGATGTGACTGCTGTAGAGATAAGCAGGAATATGACGGATTTTCTGTTGGAGAAGTTCAAAGATTACAGGAATTTTAATGTAATTACATCTGCTTTTGAAGATGTTTCATTGAATGAAGAAAACTATGACTTGATATATGCAGCAACCTCTTTTCATTGGGTGGATGCGGAAATAGGGTGCCCCAAGGCCTTCCGCCTATTAAAAAGAGGCGGGGTATTCGCCTTGTTCCGAAGCAACCCAGTTCCGGCTGAAGGCGAAAAAATCTATGAGGAAATCCAGGCTGTATATGAAAAATACTATTATAGCTTTTATGTTTCAAAAGAAAGACCGGTAAGGAAATCCATGGATGAGTTTTTTAAGTCTTCAGAAATCCGCAAGAGATTTGGATTCGATAGCTTGGAACGTTATGGGTTTAACGAAGTTACTATGAAGCTGTATGATGCATCGCGGACATACGGTGCAGACGAATATATTGAACTTCTTGATACCTTTTCAGACCATAAAACCCTTCCGGATGATCTCAGGACAGCATTGTATCAAGGGGTAAAAGAAGCCATATTAAGGCATGGAGGCCAACACAAGGTGGATTATGTTTTTCAGCTGTATATGGGGAGAAAACCGTGAAGCAGGTAAGTGACAGCAAAAAATCTTTGGTATTTTATGTTGAAAAGTTCACACACATCCGATAAGATAAACTATTATGTAAATTAATTGATAATCGAATTTGGTTATGAACCTTGTTTTTATCCCCAAAAACAGAATATACATCTTAGTTACTTAAATTTTTAGCCAGAGGTGAACTATGATACAGAGATTATTTCATAAGCCCCCCTGCAAGGAAGCAGAATGCATATTGGAATACGTAGAAGATTGCCTTGCAGGAAAACAGACCCGCTGCCCTGAATTAACATACCACCTTCACAAGAAAGTATTAAATCAATTCCAAAGGTTGTTGGACTCAGAAGCCAAAATGTCAATATCCGCAAAAGAACTTCTGGACATAGTAAGTTCATTGAGCAGTTTTGATGTAGGCATGACCCACATTTCCAGCCAGTTAACTGATTTTGCTTCAGAAATGGCAACTGTAAGTGAATCCAATCTGGCAATTGTCGAGCAAACAACAGCAAGAATGAATGAAGTAAACGATGTTGTCTCGTACACATCAAACACTTTAAACAACCTTTCAGGCAAAAGCAAATTTCTTGCAAAGAAAAACGATGAAAGTATAGCCCTGTTAAAAGAGTTGCAATCTTTAAAAGACAATGTGGTACATGATAATGAAACTATGATTGTTAAAATCCAGCATCTTATGGATTTGACAACGGAGATTATAAATATTGTTAATAGTGTACACGAAATAGCTGAGAAAACAAATCTTCTGTCCTTAAACGCCGCTATAGAAGCTGCAAGGGCTGGTGAAAACGGGCGCGGTTTTGCAGTTGTAGCAGAGGAAATCCGCCATTTAGCCGATGATACGAAACGAAAGCTTAATGGTATGATGGAATTTGTGAACAGCATCCAGTTTGCCGCTGAGGAAAGCAAGATAAGCCTGCATAATACAATTAAATCATCTTCGCAAATGAGTGAAAAAATAGAAGCAGTATCCGATACCGTCAGCAAAAATGTAGGAATGCTCAACGACGTAATAGAAGATGTTGATGTAATCAATAAGTCAATGCAGGGAATAAAAATTGCAACCGATGAAATAAATCAGGCCATGGAAGCTTCCAGCCGCGATGCGGAGAAACTTAGCAGTATGACAAAAAGTATACATGAAGATGCCATAAAGAGTGTAGAGTTTGCAGGACAGATATCTGAAATTGATAATCGATTGTCTGATATGCTGCATGTTATGTTTCAGAGTCTTGAAGGCGGTATTCATGCCATTACAAAAGAAGAAATACTGGAAGTGTTATCAAAAGCGGTGAAAGCTCATATCAAATGGGTGGAAGTGCTTAAAACTTCAGTTGATGAAATGCATGTTTATCCCCTGCAAACCAATTCAAAAAAATGTGCTTTCGGGCATTTCTATAACGCTATACGCATAAATTACGCAGAAATAATTGAAGAATGGAAAAAGATAGATGATGTTCATCATAATTTCCACCTTATGGGCGACAGGGTAATTGAAGCCATTAAGAGTAATCAAAAAGCTAAAGCCATGGAATTATATAATGAAGCGGAGAAACTATCCAAGGAAATAATTAATTTAATGGAAGATATAATGGGTAAACTTAGAGCTATGGATAAAGAGCGGCTGTAAAAAATACAGTATACCCAGTAGCTGAAATCAAGTAAAATACATATTAAGAAATGCCAAAGCTGATATCACTTGGATGAACCCGGAAAGACCATGACAAAGAGGTTTAAACACGCAATAAGGCATCCACGTGAATAATATGTTCTATGCGGTTGTTTTTGCATAGCATTGAATTTTGCCGTTCGTTTAGGCCCAAAAGGGGGAATAAACATGCAATACAGGCCTGGGACAAAAGAGGATTTGGATGAAATATGTTGCCTGATAAAAAAAGCAATTGAACAAATGGAGTATCAGGGAATACATCAGTGGGATGAGTTATATCCTACGAAAGAAGTTTTTTTGGATGATGCTGAAAAGAATACGTTGTATGTGGCTTTAGAGGATGATAAGATAATAGCGGTTTATGTTATTAATCAGGAATGTGGTGTTTAGACTCTGATTTTGTTTGAATCACTTTAAAATGTTATTTTTTCATCAGTCTCACTGTTCCCGTGATTTATCCTGAGCAAACAGTATAATTTTCTTCGGTTTATCATGTATTTTAGACCCGTTTCCAATGGATGCTGATATCAATAATCACATCAGGTTCCAATATTTATCTAATTCTTATATAATAAGTAATGAATCAACCGTAATATTTTCAATCAGCTGTCAAAAACAGTACATAGTACCGGGAAATGATGGGGAGTGTTGATAATTTGAAGAAAAAATCAATTATTATTCTGTCGGTAGTTTTGGCAACAGTATTGTTGTTTACAGGGATGTCGTACTTTATAGGTTTACAGGTATTTAACGGTTCCACGCAGTTAGTTACAAACGAAAACACCGCCGGATGTGGATTGATTACAACCAGGAATATAGGGATAAGGTAAATGAATTGTTGAACAGTATTGAAAAATAGATTTAGCTTTACTTCAGAAGAACAATTTTTTCTTACCTAAGCAGCCATATAAGTCATGTAAAAAATGAAATTGATGGATACAAAACCTGGACTTTTTGGGATTTTAAAAGCGAATCCAAACCAGTTCCGGACAAGAACGGGAAAGGGTAATTATTCACAGCCTGGTTACTCTTTATGCTTTAGACCTCATTAATTTATTAATAGTGACAATAATTAGATAATATTGACTATGCTTTACTTGCTAATTAATTAAAAAAACCGGATACATAAATCCACTCAATGCTCCAAAGGGGGTGGATTTTACTTTTCTAATGAGGAACAGATAAAACAACTGAGCTTTTTTCCCCCAGATTGACAGACGGAATTATTACTGGCTATAATAAACGCAAGGCAAATGGAAAGAAGGGTAAAAATGAAGTTCAAATATTTGGGTACTGCAGCAGCAGAAGGTATTCCGGCAATCTACTGTACCTGCAAAGTCTGCCGGAACGCACGGGAACTGGGCAAAAGAGAGCTGCGCAGCCGCTCCCAGGCTCTGGTGGATGACGAACTTTTGCTGGATTTCCCCTGCGACACCTACTGGCACGTCATAACATACGGCATTGACTTAACAAAGATTAAACATATTCTTATCACCCATTCCCACGATGATCACTTTTACCCGCTGGATATGAACTACATCCGCAAGGGGTTTGCACACCTGCCGGAGGATTTTGAACCTGTGACAGTTTACGGTAATCAGGAAGTAGGCGCAAAGCTGCCTTTGGATGAAAACAATTTTATGAACCCGGACCGCCGCATACGGTTTGCGCCGGTAAAACCGTTTGAGGCCTTGCAAGCCGGCAGCTTCTTAATCACACCCTTACCTGCCTGCCATGGCACCAAAGACCCGATGATCTATCTATTGCAAAAGGGCGGTAAATCCATCCTTTACGCTCATGATACAGGTAAAATCTTTCCGGAAGTGATCCGGTTTTTGAAAGAAAAAGGCGTTGTCCTGGATTTGATTTCATTGGACTGTACAGAAGCCGATAAGACGATCAATTACAATTCCCACATGAATCTGGAGCGGAATATAGTCTGTCGAAACGAGATGCAGGACGCAGGAATTGTATCCGAAAACACTGTTTGCGTACTGAACCACTTCTCCCACAACGGTGGGCGTTTGTACAGGGATTTTGTAAAAATTGCGGCAAAGGAAGGTTTCCTTGTTTCATATGACGGTTTAGAGATCTGCCTGTAAAACAGCAATTTCCCTTGAGATGGCAACATCTGCTGCCCGTGCTAAAACATAGAGGGATAGCAATTTTCCCTGTCTGAAAGCCTGACTTTGTCCAAAGCTCTCTCCACGATTTCAACAGGAAATGCATATTCTGTTCTGAGTACGGCCAGCATAATAAAAGTTTACTATGAGGCCACCGGGCAGCGGAAGCAAAAGCCGGTAAAGCCCGGGAGGAAGCAGAACACAAGCGCCCGGAAGAAGAACGCCGCAAAGTATAATTCCGTAAATGGGTTAAATGACGTAATCTTCCACCGGAAGTATTCTGCTTAAAAACTGCTTAGTCCTTTCCTCACGGGGATGTATGAAAATCTCTTCAGGCGTACCTTCCTCAATGACAACCCCGCTGTCCATGAATACTATATGATTTGCAACGTCCCGGGCAAAGGACATCTCATGTGTAACCACAATCATGGTTGTGCCTTCACGCGCCAGTTGTTTCATAACCGCAAGCACTTCACCGGTCAATTCGGGATCAAGGGCTGAAGTAGGTTCATCAAAGAGTATTACATCGGGGTTGACAGCAATTGCCCTGGCGATGGCAACACGCTGCTGCTGCCCTCCCGAAAGCATAGAGGGATAGTAGTTTTCCCGGTCTGAAAGCCCGACTTTGTTCAAGGCTCTCCTGGCGATTTCAACAGCCTCGGACTTGGGAATTTTCCGCGCTACAATCAAACCTTCGGTGATATTTTCAATGGCGGTCTTATTATTGAACAAATTGAAGTTCTGAAATACAAATGCAGTCTTTTTCCGTATCCTTGAAATGTCGCCCGGAGATGCGGTTTTAACATTCACACGCAGATCATCAAATATTATTTCCCCTATATCAGCATGCTCAAGGAAATTGATGCAGCGAAGGAGTGTGGTTTTTCCTGAACCGCTTGGACCCAGAATAACGATAACATCACCCTTTTTTACCTTGATGCTGACGCCTTTCAGAACCTGGTTATTATTAAAAGCTTTATGTATATTGATTAACTCAAGCATAATATGACCCCTGACTTTCTATCCTTAATTTGCCTTGGCTAAAGACCCCGGATGAGCCCTATATGAACCAAAATACTTTTCAATCAATGCGAAAAGAATTTGTACCAAGGAACACAAAATAATGTAAATAATTAGAATATCAAGATAGGCTTCAATATAGTTGTATCCATAGGAAGCCGCAATTTTTGCAATGGATGTCACTTCCTTTACTGTCATCATGAACGCAAGGGAGGTCCCCTTGATCAAATTGATTGTAAGATTGCAGATGTTTGGTATCGCAGAAACCAGGGCCTGGGGTATTATTATCCTGGTATAGGCCTGCACGGGAGACATGCCGATGGAAAGCGCCGCTTCCAATTGGCCCTTGTTTACTGTCAGAAGTGCTGACCGGAATATTTCAGAAAGCCCGGCACAGGTGTTCAGTGAGAACACTATATATGCGTAAATTATTGGATTTATATCAAATACGTTGATATTCCATCCGGCACTTTTAATTATAGTATTAAACAAGCTCGGCAGCAGGCTGTAAATGATCAGAATCTGCAAAACAACAGGAGTACCTCTGATAAAAGAAACATATGCAGTAACCGCCTGCTTTATAATCTTTACGTTATAAATCCTTGAGATGGCCATAAAGAATGCGATTGGCGCTGATATTATCAGAGCTGCGGCAGTAATGCTCAAGGTAGCGGGAACACCTGTCAGGGCAAGAAAAAACGTATCAATCATGAATTTTACATTCAGTTCCATACGATGCACCTCCTAGTCTGCTATACTTCTTTTGCCCCTGGAAAGGGTTTTTTCAAGCATACCGAATGAGTTTTCAATGATCAGGGTAAGCCCCCAGTATAACAATGCAAGGGCAATGTATGTTTCCAGGGCGTAGGCACCGAAGTTTCTTGAAATGATTAACGTTCCTTTGCCCATTACATCAATCAGCCCGATTGTAAAAGCCAGAGCACCGTCTTTCATAAGGTTGATCAATACATTGCAAAAATTGGGAAGAGCCACGACGGTTGCCTGTGGGAGCATGATCCTGTAAAAGGCTTGAAAGGGACTTAGACCGATGCTGACAGCGGCTTCCCACTGGCCTTTATCAATTGACTCATAGGATGACCGCATGATCTCCGACATGGTTGCTCCAAAAAGCAGTGTATAGGTTACAAGAACAAATATGCCTTTTTCAATGTTATTGATGTCCAAACCCAAGGTGGAGAGCAGCAACTCCGGCAGCCCGTAATAAACAATAAACAGCAGCACGATTGGGGGAGTGCATCTCATCATTGCGGTATATGTATCTGCCAACAGCCTGGGGGTTTTTCGCCCTGAAACTTTGGCTTTTGCCAGGATAAATCCCAGCAAGGAGCCAAAGAAAACAGAGCCTGCAAGTATTAATATGGTCACCGGAAGAAAAGGAAGCAATTCAAAAAACACTTCCAAAATATACAAGGGATTAAAAGGTCTCATTTCAATCTGCCTTCTTTTCTGTCAGAATCATTCGGAAATATACTTAAAGATATCTTCGTTAAAATATTTCTGCAATAATTCGGATATTCTTCCTTCTTCTCTGAGCTGTTCAATGGCCTTGTCATAAGCATCAGCCAAAGCCTGATCGTTTTTATTGAACAATGGATATGTAGGAATGGCCTTGTACGGCACATATGCAAGTTTGTCAACAAAACTACGGTATGGAGCGTTCTCTGCCAGTACGTTGTTTTCAAAGCTTAGCTTGATGTCAAAATATGCATCATACCTGCCTTCAAGAACCCATGTGTATGCGTCGGAAATATTGAAAGCCTCTGAGGCCACCAGGATAACCTGGTTATCAGGATGGGTCCTGTTGTACTCCTCCACGATGGTCCATTGAGCGTTCTGTGGCGCAATTGGAACAAGTTTGCCGCTGAATTTTGCAAATGACTCCATATCTGTAATCCTGCCGGAATCCTCGGCTCTTATAGTAAGGCCTATTATGCTTGCTGCAATGTAGTTTTTGGGGAAAATATATTTTTTGGCACGCTCTTCGGTGAACCAGGCGCCCTTTACGCCGATATTGTACTTTCCTGACTCTACACCGATAAGCAAATCGTCATCTGAGGTGGGTACAAAAGTGAACTTATACTGGGGGAGCAGCTCATCAACTGCTTTCAGTACCTGAACCTCAAAACCGTCAGATTCGCCATTATCATTTACAAAATCATATGGCACGAAAGTCTGTGTATGGGCAACACGTATCTCCTTCACTTCGGCGGATGAGCCTGAAGAACCGGAATTTGCAGCTTTTGACGGTTCGGATGCAGAACCGGATGATGAGGTAGCCGATTTCGTGCAGGCAGTTGCACCTGCCAATATTGCCAGTGCTATGAAAATGACCGTTATTTTGCGCTTAATTGCCATGTTTGATTCCTCCTTTTAGTGTTCGCTTCTATAGTTGGGATGATATGCTTTTTGCCTTGTTTCTGACCCAATCCAGGCGGTTTACGTCAATATCGCCGGGAATGGTGCAATCAGCCCCTAATATGATGCCGACTTTGCCGGATTCCCTTAGAAGTTTTTCTGTTAAAGCTTCTATATCTTCTTTACTTCCTGTATGTAAAATCCCGCCTGGCCTGTTGTCAAAACCGCCGATAACGGCCTTTCCGCCAAATAGCTTTTTGCCCTCGGATAGACTTACACCTTCTACATTTACAGCCCAGTTCACAACCTTTGCGTTATAATGCACGTAAAGGCTCAAATCATTGCGGCTTCCCTCATATCCGCAAATATGCAGGATGTTATTTTCACTGACTTTGTTGGCATTTTCCAGCACAAGGATTTCTGCGTGGGCAATCACTTCTTTATAAAGCCCGGAAGTGATGCGGAAGTCCTGGACATTTTGGACGCTTAAATAGATTCCGTCGGCTTTACCGTCACTGATAACTTTCCGGGATAATATGGACAGATCCTCTGCGATAGTATTTAAAGCGTGTTTGACGGCATCTTTGTTTTGCAGTATGAGATCAGCCAGAACCTTGTTTCCGGTATTGCCAAAAAGCAGCTTAAAATATGTAGCTGGTGCAAAGATATTGTAAAACGTAAGGACTTCATCTCCGAAAGAATCTGTTAAAGCCTTAACCAGTTCAACCTGCCTGACAATCCATGGATGTTCCGGCCCGATTGGCTTTAGATTAAACAATTCCTCCGGGGTTTCTATATTGAGCAAAACTGGGTTGGGATATTCAAAAAAACCGTCACTCATAAGCTTGACAAAGTCGGGTTTGAATTCCTTAACAAATCTCTTGTGGCCTTCTATATTTTTCCTGACAACTTCCGGGTTTTTCAATCCTTCTGAAAATTCATCGCTGTTTGCAAAATGGAACCAGAATCCAACAGGAACCCTTTCTACGGGTTTATTATTAAATGCATCGAGTACTAATTGCCTTTTTGACATTTTTATATCTCCCTCCGTTTGTTTTAGTTAAGTAATCAATCAATAAAGTCAACAGATCTCATGTCTGCTTTTGTCACTCAGGTAACAGTAATTTACATCATTCTTTACCATGAAAAATACCTCTCTTTTTAAATCATATAATACATATATGAATAATTGTAAAATAAAATAACACGGTTTCATATATTTGTCAATTGATTTTTTATAAAATATATATGAAAAATATGTATTAAGAAACAGTAAGTATATTTACGCTCAATATTATCAAGATAAAATGGCTTTTAACTTGTATACATGTTTTAAAGTGCTAAAATGAATACATGAGAAAAATCAGGTTTTATTTAACATATTAACCGAAAGTATGATAGAGATTTACTTTTTACGGAGGGCGTATGCTATGAGTAACAATTATTCAGGCAACTCAAGACAAATTCTGATTGTCGGAAACGGAAATGCAGGCCTTTCGGCAGCAAAGGCAGCCAGGGCCCAGAATCCGGATGCTGATATAATTATGTTTGGTGAGGATAATCGATTACCGTATTACAGGCTCCGCCTATGTGATTATATAGGGAAGGCTATAAATTATGGTGAGCTTGAAGTCAACAATAACGAATGGTTTGAGAAAAACAGGATTCGGGTCGAGAAATCCTCAAAAGTTGCAGCTATAGATGCAAAGACCAAGAAAATAATGGCAAATGGCAAAGTGTACAGTTATGACAGCCTGGTACTGGCTACAGGAAGCACACCAATCATGCCTCCCTTTAAAGGAAAGGACCTTTCGGGAGTCCATACTTTATGGACCTTGGAGGATATTGACAGAATAAACAGGAGCCTTCTGGATGCAAAAAAGGCAGTTGTTATTGGTGGAGGGCTACTTGGGCTGGAAACTGCACACAAAATCCGTGAAATGGGGATTGACGTATCATTGGTAGAAAATATGCCGAGGCTTCTGCCCAAACAACTGGATAAGGAAGGCTCGGAGATATTTGAAAACAAGGTGAAGAGCTTTGGTATATCAGTCTTATGCGGAAAATCTGTAGCAGGGTTTGAAGGGGACAACAATGGAAAGGTGAAGCAAGTACTCATGGCGGATGATACCCTGCTTGAAGCCGATGTTGTTATTGTAACGGTTGGTGTTTCACCTAACACTGCTATAATCCGGGACAGTGGCATAAGTATGGACCGCTTTTTAACTGTTAATGAGAAAATGGAAACCAGCATTAAGGATATATATGCAGCAGGCGATGTAGCAAGCATCAACGGAAAATGGTTTGGACAATGGGCAGTGGCAGGTAAACAGGGGCAGGTTGCAGGAACGAATGCAGCAGGTGGAAATGCTGTCTACAAAACAACCGATGTGCCGTATATACTTTCCACAATGGGAACAAGGGTAGTATGTTCAGGTGATACGGGTATTGTCCAGCCGGGTAACCCGGAAGCAACTTATGAAACAGACCGGAAGGTTGGCAAAGAACATTTCAATTATTCAAAACTTGTATTCCGTGACGGATTGTTTGTTGGATATATTCTCATTGGTGATCCTGCAAAAGCTTTCAGTAAGCTCCAGCCGCTGATTAATACAAGTGTAAATGCCGAAACCGTTAATAATATTCTATATAGCTGATCGGGTCCGGATTTGAATTAACGAGTTCAAATAACGGGGCATTCTGTGCAGTATCTGCGTAGAGTGCCTTTTTTAAATGTGGTATTTCTATTGCAATATATGTTGAGCGCACACTTTCAAAGATAATGCCGAAAAACCGTTTACTCATACATAAGAAAACAGAAGAATTTGTCAGACCTTGATTCCGTGCCTGAAAAGGAAGATGATTTTGATGTAGAAAAATCGGTGCTTTCCTCTGAAGAATCAATGAGAATTCATCAGATTATACATGACCTGTCTGAGCCATATAAAGAAGTTTTTTCTTTCTTCCGACATACATGGATATGCTTTCTGAAACAGTTTGGCATGAATGGATTTACTTACCTGAAATCTATATATCGGTATGGTACTGGATATTACTGAACTTGATCATTTAAATGTGTATGGGGAATCAAATTTTTAAAGATCTGCAAATACGCTTTAAGGTGCATCAATAATATGCAAGCAAGGGGCCCGGACTTCAATAACAAACTGCGTTTAGGACGAGCATTGACTTTAATAACTCAAATTGTTATTATTTCCCTATAGTAAAATTTTGTTCTTGCTTTTTATTACTGTTTAAAAATGGAATGCATCCGGTCAGTATGGTTCCTGTTGGACGTATTATTGAGCTTGGCTATGTCATGGTATCAGTGAGGACAAAATTCCCTTGATTTATATCGCGGTTATGGCGATATCATAAAATTTTATTTTATGTTTTGCCTGGGGTGAGTTACAGTGACAGAGCATGACAAAGTAAGAATGGAAATTGTAAAGTTTATGCGTGGCAGATACCGGTTGGATGAGGTCGCAGGAATGTACTACAATATTCCTTGCGTGAAGTTCCGGCAAGGAAAGAAAACCATTGTATCTATAAATCTGCATGATGATCATTATGACTTTCAGATTGTCCTCGGTAAAGCAGAAAGGGAAAAGTTTGAATCAATAAAGCATGAGTTCCCGCCTGAGATACAAGGCCTTTATGACCGTGAACGCACTCTGCACGATGGCAAATGGCTGTTAATTCGTGTTGATAATTTAAAAGCCTTGGAAGCTGTTAAAAAGCTGATACTTATTAAGAAAAAGCCAAACCGCAAGCCATTTTCAAAAGAAAACGCTGTGTATGGCAAATGCGGGCACAGATGCGATTTGTGTGTACATTATTCCGGCATCACCGAGGAATTCAGACAAATGCTCATCCCGCATCTGAATGCGGTATATGGTGTATCCGATTGGAGTATGCGCTGCACTGGCTGTGATACACCCGGTTGTCACTGTCGTCGTGATGGAAATAAGTTATGTGAGCCATTAAAATGTTTAAATGAAAAGCGACTGAATACTTGCTTTGGATGTGCAGATTATCCATGCCGGCAAGCAACAGTCGGATACAGCCAGCTGGAACACAAAAATATTTCTGCCGACGATGTAACATGGGCAATTCTGCCTTATGTTCCATATCAATACGAACAACAATACTGAAAAAATAAAATATAATTTATCAATGATATTAATTTTGTGTTTCTGTCGTGGCTATTTGGTAACTCATCATATATTACCATTGCATGAAAAGCGTTTATAATTGAACAGGAAGTACCTGATGCCCAATGATTTATTATTACGGGGGACTTCGCGTAACAGTATGTTTGCAAAACGGTGCATGAAATGAAAAGCGGATAAATTCATGATTTGCTATACTCCTTATTGAAAGGAGATGCCATATGTCATTTGTATCAGATTTTGAAAGCTCGGTTGAATACATTGAAGAAAACCTTACCAATGATATTGATTTGAATACATTGGCCAAAAAGGCAAAATGCTCGTCGTATCATTTCCAAAGGATGTTCTCGTATCTTGTGGGTATTCCATTGTCTGAGTATATCCGCAGGAGAAGGTTAACATTGGCAGCCTTTGAAATACAGAACTCTGACGCGAAAATTACAGATGTCGCATTGAAGTATGGTTATGATACACATTCGTCATTCACTCGCGCCTTTCAACTGTTACATGGTGTGACTCCTTCAAAAGTGCGTGATAAAGGTATTGCACTGACGGCATATCCGCCAATCTCTTTTCAATTTATTTTAAAAGGAGTGGAAGCAATGCAGTATCAGATTGTTGAAACACAACCATTTAAACTGTTCGGAATGGATGCTGTGCAAATTGATGGCTGGGAGCCTGAAAAGTTTCTGGAACATGCTGACCGGGTCATTGAAAACGGCAGCCATGATGCGACGAATATTGCTGCAGGTTTCCCTGGTAACGCACAGGAAATGATTGCAAAGGGTGAGTGGGATGTTTCAAAGGTTCACTTGTTACACGCTATCCATTTTTGGGACGATGCAGGGAAAAAATACTTCATGTACGGATGGGAAATGCCGGAAACAGGAGTAGATGAACGATTTACGATTATAGAAGTACCGTTGACAACATGGGTTGTTGTGACTGTTCCGCTGGATGGGGACCGTTCTGTCATAGTTAAATGCTACAATGATCTGTATGTGAACTGGTTCCCGATATCCGGATATGAACAGGCACCGGGGCGTCCGGTCATTGAGAAGTATGATAACGAAAAAGCCGAGCTTTGGATGCCAATTATCAGGAAGCAGTAAGCAAAATGAAAAGCCCGCCATTTAATTTTCTAAATGGCGGGCTGTCATAGCATTAAAAGGAATCCATATGAATCGCAGAGCCCTCGGGGTGCTTGGTAAATGAAGACATTCTGTAGAATGTTTATTATAAAGGTGAACATTTTTAAAATTTGAAATTGAGGAGGGCTGGTAATGCAAACAAAAAATCTGACAATCAGAAAATTTTGCACTGAAGATTTTGATGATTTTGCTGAATTAATCAGGGATAAAATGGCTTCGGAATACGCCATATATGACTATCCGTTCCCAACTGACGATGAATCATTGAAAAAAATCCTTGATTACTTTACAGGTACAGATGAGTTCTATGCAGTGGAGCTGACAGGCACAAACAAAGTTATTGGATTTTTGACGCTAAACAACTGTGGAGAAGAAGGTGTCAGGAACCTTGGATATTGCCTGCATACATTATATCAAGGCAAAGGATATGGAACTGAAGCAGTAAGTGAAATCATAAGATATGCGAAAGAGGAGCTTAAAATAAAAAAACTGATAACAGGAACAGCTAAAAACAATATTCCTTCAGTTCGTTTATTGTCAAAGGTCGGATTTAAGAAGATCAGAGAAGATATTGCCAGTTTTGCAAAGGATGAGAGTGGAAATACAATCGATTGTATAACGTATTCATATGAGATGCTGTTGACATGATAATCCACTGTTATGGTATTGCAGAAAGGAAATACCGGTATCATTTCTTAGCGCACATTTAACCCATTAATGTGTCAACGGTAATACATTGAGGGCATTTTCATACTGAAGTGTGCCTAAGATTATGTATGCTTGAGCTGAATTGATAATATGTACAGGGTGATTAAATACTTTTATATTATAGACTAAGCTATAAAAGTTAAGTTAAAATTAGATAAATACGCAACTTGATATTATGTTTACTGAAATCAGGCAAGAGCTGGATGAACCGGATTACTTTATACATGCTCTGGCAAGAAACATCTGACGCAATTTTTACAAGAGGTGGAATAAATGCGAAAAACGCTTAAGGATGTAGCAAGCTATCTAAAGGAAATTATGGTACCCGGGACGTACGAAGCATATGAGGTCAATCCTGTATTTACTATTGCTTTACCTGCAGAGAACATTCGTAAGGGCGTTTTGGCATTCAGAGTTTTTTTGACTCGGCTTTACGAGTGTTTGTATGCCAATGGAGATGTCTATGATAACAGCAAAAAGGTTCCCCATGAATATGAAAACCGCATCACGCTTTCGGTATATTACCCGTTTCTGTACAATGTAAGCATCATGCTAATGAGAATAGGATATCTGGGCAGGTTGGATGAAAACGGGCAATCTATGGTTTGTGAAAATTCCATATTCAACGGAAAATTGTCTGTTCCCAAAAACCTTGAATGTCTGAGGTTCCTGGCAGGTTGCGGTATTTGCATTGATGGTATGGATATAAATGATAAAAAGCAAAACCTGTCAGATATAAAAAGCATAAAGATTACATATCCCGATGACCCTATTATGCTGACAGGCATGAAGGTCATGGCAACCGCTGAAATAGACCATGGCACCCTTGTCAGCCAGGATGTTTTTCTGCGCTGCGATTACAGGGTATTGAAAAATGTTGAAACAGACGTGCTTTCAATCGTACAGGACACGATCAGGCCTTTATCACCCGAAGTGCAGGATTTCGTCCTTGAACTTCATCGCCGTTATCTGAATAAGGGACTTACCTGTCTCGTACAAGTTAAAGGATTTCATGTCTATATAAAGTATTGCTATAAACGAAAAGATTTATGGGGAATCAACGCATCCCTCAACAATGGCTACCATATCAATGTGAAACCTACAAAAACAGATGAATACGCTGACACCATCAAAACATTTGCCCCGGCTTTGCAAGAACTGATTTCAAAAGGATATGGCTGCGGCAGGAAAAGAGAAATAGGGCATTGCGACGGTGGTTGCCGTGGCCTTCACATACCATTGGATGATTCAGTTTTAGATATAAAGGACGATATTAAAAACTGGTTTGATCAAGAATTATTATGTTTGCAGAAAAAACATTAGGATGAATGTTTATTGGATCATATTGCTTACTATTGAGCATAAAAGAAGTCAGAACTTTATCATTTGCTCTTAGCACATGGGCAAAACGATACAGGCTGGAGAGTGGAAATAATGCGAAACGAGCAGGAAGTCATCAATTTGATTTTGAATGTGGCTAAGGCTGACGAGAGAATCAGGGCGGTACTTCTGGCAGGTTCTCGGGCAAACCCGGACATACCAAAGGACAAATACCAGGATTATGACATCACCTATTTTGTTACCGACATTGCACCGTTTTATAATAATCCTGCCTGGGTTAACGAACGTTTCGGCAAACCCCTGATTATGCAAATGCCGGAGGCTATGCGTTATCCGATTAGGGACGGTAATTTCAATTATTTGATGATTTATCCCGATGGTGTTCGCATTGACCTTTCTTTTGTGTTTACAAAATACAAAGATGTTGGTGAGCCTGCAGTTATTCTGCTCGATAAAGATAATGGCAGGGGCTTTTTACCACCACGAATTGCTCCCGGCAATGCATATTGGAGTATAAAACCGCCGTCGCCCCTTTTCTTTTACTCTTGCTGCAATAATTTCTGGTGGTGCCTGAACAATGTGGCGAAAGGTATAGCTCGTGATGAACTTCCCTATGCCATGTACATGCTTAACAATGTAGTCCGGCCTGAATTGCACGATATGATTAACTATTATATCGGTGTACAGAACGGATTTAATATTACCACCGGCAAGAATGGCAAGTATTTCAAAAAATATCTGCCGGCGGAACTATACAGGCAATACACCGCAACATATCCGGGCTGCAATCATGCAGACATATGGTCATCAATTGATGTGATGTGCGATTTGTTCCATACTCTTGCGATTGCAGTAGCAGCGTATTTTGATTATACTTATCGTCAGGAGGAAGAAGACGGGATAAGGGAGTATTTGAGAATGGTGAGAGAACAAGTTTTTTGATAATTAAAACTGAAGCATTGAAGGGGCTTTCCTTTAATTGCAGGAAGCAATTTTTTATAAGAGCATCACATTGCATGATCAGTTTATTATTGAGGAGGTTTAAATTATGGATTGGAATTCAAAGCAATATTTGAAATTTAAAACTGAACGTACTCAACCGGCTATCGATTTAGTTAATCGAATTAATGTGGATAATCCCGGCAAAATATTGGATGTAGGCTGTGGACCTGGTAACAGTACTCAGGTTTTATACAGTAAATATCCAAATTCTTATATCCTTGGAATTGACATATCCGAAGAAATGTTAAATGCAGCAAGAAAGGAATACCCAAACCTGGATTTTAAAATATGCGATGCCGGCAAGGACTTATCACAGTTGGACGGTGATTATGATATTGTATTCTCAAATGCGTGTATTCAATGGATACCGGATCATGAACGTCTTCTTACTGATATGTTGAATTTATTGAAAAAGAATGGTGTTCTGGCAGTTCAAATCCCAATGAACTTCAATGAGCCTATACATAAAATTATAGAGGAGGTTACATCATCAGAAAAATGGAAGAAATATTTTGCAGAACAACGAATATTTTACACGCTCAGCCAGAGTGAGTATTATGACATTTTATCTGAAATATCAGGAGAATTCTGTATTTGGGAGACAGTCTATTATCATGTTATGAAATCACATAATGAAATCCTGGAATGGTATCGGGGTACTGGTTTAAGGCCTTATCTCAGTGTTTTGCCTGATAATATGAAAAAAGAATTTGAAGATGAGATAATGGAAAACTTAGTACAAAGATATCCCAGGCAAAGAAACGGAGATATAATTTTCAGATTTCCGCGGTTCTTTTTTATTGCACGAAAGTAACCATGACGGAAATACCGATAAAGAGTTTACATTGAAAATAATCAGTAATGATAACAGAAAAGCAGTTGAGGGATTCATAGCATTTCATACTGAGAAAAATGACGATAAATGTCTGGATATAGAAGAAAAAATCCGACTGACCGATGGAAGAGGTAAAGGAAATAATCCTGAAAGAATGCAGGATAAAAAGAATTTAGGAATTAAAGTATTTTGGAAAGAAAGGCAAACATAAGCTGCCGGAGAATAAAGGCATATCCACAAGGCAACTGTAGCGCCTGGCGGGAATAAGCGGAGCATGTATCCTGAAAGCCTGGACCGGGAGAAATGTATTAAAATGCACCGGGAACTAAAGGCTATCATCCCGCTTTGCCTGTTTTTGACAGAAAATCGTCACTCCTTTGGTGATATGAACATTTATTCGTCTTGTTTCATATCCGCGCTCCGAAATAACTGCCGTTTTGCATTTCAGTCAAAACATGGTCAAGTATTTCATTTATTATTACCGGACTTACAGGCTTTTGTATTATCCTATTTACCACCCCATTATTGACCGGATTATAACTATAAAGGTACTTCATTTATTTTAACTTATCATAATTCCAATTTCAAGTGTATATTTACCTTTATGGTTGGTTAAATTAATCAACCATAGTTGATACAGTAAAAGCAGGGTGATATTAGATGAGTATAGATTATAAAGCTCTCGGAGAAAGGATTGCTAAACGTCGAAAAGTGCTCAACATGACACAGGATGATGTGGCAGAAGCTACAGGCCTCAGCAATAACTATATCTCAAACATAGAAAACAATCATTCAATCCCCAGTATTGATACATTGGTTAAGATCTGCGAAGCTATTGATACAACTCCGAATTACCTGCTGCTGGGCATCACTTCGCATGCGGATGCAGAGGAAGATCTGCGGAATCAAATCATCGAAAGGCTTAAACTCTGCAATAAGAAAAAACTGAAACTGATTGAGAGATTTATTTCGTGGCTCATAGATGAAGATATCTAAGTGCAGTGAGCATTGATAAGTTTATTAATTAAAAGATTAGGTAAAAGCTTCCCTTTGACTTATTCCCATTGATAATGCTGAACAACCGGCAGAGAAGAATAATCTTAATTTGATCTTTCATCCAAGCGCTTGATAATATGAGAAGTGCTTCACATTTAGTTGTTATACTGTATAGAAAACCCCAATAAACTGGAAATTGTAAAATCAGAAATTGACGGGATGCTGGACAAACATTTCAACACACTGCATATCATTGCAAAGCAAGATGCTGTACGCAATTATGATTTAGAGAAAGTTAAAACCTTGCTGGTAGATGCAGCCGAGGTTAATCCGGATCTTATGCTTACGCTTGACAACGCTGAAGGAGATCAGCTTGTTAAAAGCAATGATGAAGGATTGGTCAATGTTGCTCAACGGGAATTTTTTAAACAAGCCATGAGCGGAAATGAAGCCTATGTATCCGATGTTATCGTAACGTTAACCACCAATGAATTAATTGTGGTTATCGCCACACCGGTTCGTGATATGAATGGCAATATTATCGGTGTTCTGCAGGCAAATGTTTATCTGGAACAGCTAAGTGACTTTGTTACAGAGCTTTCGGAAGATGGTTCACAGGTATATATCCTTTCCAGGCAAGGAACTGTATTAGCCCATCCCAATAATGAATATGTTCAAAACCAGGAGGATTTCAGCTCTTTAGAATTTGTGCATGAGGGTCTGGCCGGAAATAATACGACTATACGGACTACAAACATTCAAGGTGAAAAGGTTATTGTCAGCCACTATTTAAACGAATTATCGGGTTGGTTAATTGTTGTGGAAACACCTGTTTCAATTGCCATGTCATCTGCTTACGATTTACTGAACGTCTCTGTCATTATGTTTGTTGCTGCTGCCATCATTATTGGATTATTGGGACTATATTTCTCAAGACGCTTTACAAAGCCACTGGTTGAATTTGCTTCCATAATCAAAACAATTGCGGGTGGTGACCTGAAAGACTTTGATATTAAAATCAGGTCAAATGATGAAATCGGGGAAGTTTACAGCAGTCTGAAGGTTATGACTAAGAATTTAAGGGAACTTGTAGGCAATATCCAAACCGTTGCTTCGACGCTGGCGTCTCACTCCCTGCAATTATCCTCAATAACTGAAGAAGCTGCCCAGAGCTTAACACAAGTTACTGCAACTATCAATGAAATGGCTCAGGGCAACAGCAATCAGGCTTTAATGGTTCAAAATTCAACAGAGGCGATTATCAGGGTAAATAATATTGTTTCTCAAGCTACATCGAAAACAGAATTTGCGGCACAAAAAGCCAAAGAGTCATTGGAACTTGCAGAAGAAGGCCAAAAGGCAATTGAACAACAAAGTCAAAAAATTGAGGAAAACAACAAGTATACGAATGCTGTGGGTTATTCAGTAAAGCAGCTGGCAGAAATGACAGATGAGATACGCAAAATAGTTGGCGTAATTAACGGTATTGCAGAGCAAACCAATCTTCTTGCCCTGAATGCTTCTATAGAAGCAGCTCATGCAGGTGATGCAGGGCGGGGGTTTGCCGTTGTTGCTGATGAAATTCGCAAACTGGCAGAACAATCCAGAGAATCTACTAAAAAAATTGAAGATATTGTTTATGACATCAATGACAAGGTCAATGAAGCCGTTAATAATATGAACCAGGTAAAAGAAAGTGTAACTGTTATGGATTCTTCGGCAGAAAATACAAAAGCAAGTTTTGCGAAGATTTTTTCTTCGGTTACCGAGCTAGCAAAGATGGCATATGAGATTTCAACGGCTTTGGATGAGGTTAATAATCAAACCAGGGAAATAACCGATCAGGCTACTAATATTTCATCGGTGGTTGAACAAACAGCGGCAGGCATGCAGGAAATCTCTGCTGCTTCAGAAGAGCAATTGGCTTCAGTCGAAACAATAGCACAGTCTTCCTGTGAAGGTATAAATTAAGGTGCAATGATGCAACAGATGTAATTCTTGCTGTGGGATATGGCGGATATGTTTTGCAGGCGCCGGCAATATGTTTCTGATTCGAGAAGGAGCGGTAAAAACGGCTGAACTACCTCTAATGAAAATATCCTTTTATCTCCAGGTATGGGTGCGGATATTCTGTAGCGGCGTTTTAGAAGGTGGTTGATTTATGAGCGATATCATAGATTTATTACAGGACAGGGATGATAAAAAGGGGACATGAAGTTGTTTTATTCAGGCCGGAGCTAGGGGATACAATTAAGGCAGAAATAGAAAGAATAGATTTATCAAAGTATAAAGACAGTATGTCACAGTTAATTAAGAAAGATATACATGATTTATGGATGAAAAAAAGGAAAAAATGATTCAAACAACAAATATTGTAAAGGTACTGTGAATAATGTGATATGGCTTTGTGAATATAACCGGTACAAGCCATTTAATTTTAGCATTTCCTGTGAAAGCGAAAAAATGTATAATTAAAAGTGCAATAAAGGATAAAACAACTCTGTAACTCCGGAGGATGAAAGGGATATTTGCCTTAAATTTACTGTTGTAACTGATGCAAGGTTAATGCTATGAAAATAGATCGGCTAATCGGGATAATTGCTGTCTTACAGCAACATAAAAAAGTAACAGCTCCTTATCTTGCAAAAAAATTCGAGGTGTCACGGCGTACAATAAACCGTGATATTGAGGATATTTGCCGTGCGGGTATTCCTATTGTTACAACGCAGGGTAAGGGTGGGGGCATTTCAATAATGGACGGTTTCAATCTTGACACGACGGTTTTTACAACCGAGGAATTGCAGGCGATTTTTACAGGCCTGAAGTCTATTGACAGTGTTTCACGAACCTCTTATGCAGAGAGGCTTGCAAATAAGATTGCAGGAAAAAATGCTGTAATTTCACTTCCGGACAATATCCTGATCGATTTATCAACATATTACAAAGACAGCCTGTCGTCAAAAATCGAGTTGTTAAAAAAGGCTATAAGTGAAAAAAGGCTTGTCAGGTTCCATTATTATTACAACAAAGGAGAAGCCGACAAAATTATTGAACCGTATCGCATCATGTTTAAGTGGTCAAACTGGTACATATTGGGTTTTTGCACCGAAAGGCAGGATTTTCGCATGTATAAGCTGAACCGTCTTTGGGATTTGCAAATTACCGGAACAGAATTTGAGACTCGGGAGATCCCGGAGCAAAACACAAGCATACATGGCAATTTCGCAGATGATTATGTGATAACCGCCTTGTTTGACAGTAGCGTGAAATATCGCCTTATTGAAGAATATGGTGTGGGATGCTATACCGAAACAGACGGTGGGCGTTTATTATTCCGGCAGGGATTTACCAACATTGATGTTATGATAAGCTGGTTGCTTAGTTTCGGTGATAAGGTTGAAGTTGTCGAACCGGTGGAGATACGGGAAAAGATGATAGGGATTGCGCAAAATATGCTTAAGATGTATAAAGAAACATGACATGCTGCTGTCGTGTTAAGTGTAGTATTATAAGCTTAACATGGGAAATAACAGGAAAATCAATGCCAGTCCATGCCGGACCCAAAGATAAAATTGCCCGGCTAATGGTTATTTCTTGAAATGAAAGGAAGGTTAAAATGAAAAAGGAATTCAGTACAATACCCGAAAAATTTACCGAAACATGGCCCGGGGAGTTCGCCTGCTTTTCATGGCAGGATTTTATTACCGCCATCCCGTCACCCCTGTTTTTGATAACTACGTATAAGCCGAACGGAAAAGAAAATGCTTGCCTGCAGTCCTGGTCAACTTTTGTGGGTGACGCTGGCGAATTTATTTGCATTATAGGATCGGTATCAAAACATGGGCATTTATACCAGAGTTTGCAGGAAACGAAATGTTGTGTGCTTAATTTCCCTTCGCGGGATATTTACGATAAGTGCATGAAAACTATTGAAAACAATGGTTTTGATGATGATGAGATAACCTTGTCGGGATTGACTGCCGAAAAAGCGAAAACCGTAAATGCTCCACGGATTGCAGAGTGTTTCCTTAATATTGAATGTGAATTTTTATGGGAACATGAACATTTTGAAGGCAGCCGGGATGTTACAGTAGCGTTGAAAGCTACTCATATTTGCATGGATAGCGATCATTATGATGAAAACAAGCTTGGAAGATACGGAAAAACAGGTTACATGTATAACGTACACAGCCCGCGAAATCCCGAAACAGGCGAAATAATACCCGATTGTTTCGGTGCCTTGGAATTGTATAGGTAATGTGGACAAGCACCGGCCGCAGGGAGAGAGTCATCCAAAGTACACTGACTGTGGCCGGCCTAATAAAAATTTTTTTAAATTCCATTAATCCGAAACAGTGTTGAGTGCGGAGTCCGAATTCAATGGCATAGACCTTTTTATTGACAAAAAAGGTGAAAATATGGGAGCTGATATGAGTATGGTGAAAAGGATTAAGTGTGGAAACGCGAACTGTTATATAGTGTCTGACGGGGAGGACCTGTTTACCTGAATCAGAAAAAAAGGTTCGTGCATGGTTCGGGTTTTCGTATGAATAGCTTTGGCTTATGCATATGGAGTTTAAGAGATGAGGATTTGAGATGAATACATTAATATTAAAAGACTGTGTTCTTTGCCCAAGGGAATGTCATGTGGACAGAACTATAGGCCAGAAAGGATATTGCAAAGCCACTGATGAGCTGGTGGTTGCCAGAGCAGCATTACATATGTGGGAGGAGCCTTGTATTTCCGGTGAAGAAGGTTCGGGTACTGTATTTTTTTCGGGTTGCGCGCTTGGGTGCGTATACTGCCAGAACAGCAATATAGCAAAGGGAATGGCAGGAAAGACAATTACAATAGATCGGCTGGCAGATATTTTCCTGGAGCTTCAAAGCAAGAAAGCCAATAATATTAACCTGGTTACCCCAAGCCACTATGTTCCGCATATCATAGAGGCTTTAAACATATCACGCCAAAATGGGCTCACAGTTCCTATTGTATATAATTGCAGCGGGTATGAGAAAGTGGAAACCCTGAAGCTTCTTGAAGGGTATATCGATATATATTTACCCGATTTTAAATATATGTCATCCGAGCCTGCAGGGAAGTATTCTAACTGCAGGAATTATTTTACGGTTGCATCCGGGGCAATTGAAGAAATGGTAAGGCAGGTAAAGGAAACAAAATTTGATGAACGGGGCATAATGCAAAAAGGTGTGATAGTAAGGCACCTGACATTACCAGGATATCTTGAGGACTCCAAGAGGATTATAAAATACCTGTATGAAAACTATGGAGACAGGATATTCATCAGCATAATGAATCAATACACTCCGATAATAAAGAATGAGATATACTCCGAGCTAAACAGGAAGATAACTGAAGAAGAGTATGAAGAGCTTGTTGAATATGCGATTGGAATCGGAGTGGAAAACGGATTTATCCAGGAAGGAGAGACAGCTTTGGAAAGCTTTATCCCTGAATTTAACGGAGAAGGGGTATAGATACTGTGAAACAGCAAACCAAGCCCCTGTACCAATGTCAGTTTGCTCAGTATTTAGGCATATTGTACTCTAAGTCTGTGATAACAATAATCATTTGAGTATCAAAACCTTGAGGAGCTCGACTTTGCCAGGGTAAAATTAACTGTAGACTGCTAACAGCCTGATTTCAGGCAAAATGGATTTCTTTGCGGCACCTGGCAGTGACAAAATGGGGTTGAAATAATGCGTGAAAATATTATATTGATTGCATCAATGGTAATTATTTTATTAACTTTGAGATTTTTTATATACACTGTGAACTGCAATAAATTGTATAAAAATGTGGAAGCCACTTTAAAAGAAAGAACTAAATATTTTAATAAGGGATTTAAGATAACATATAATGATCTGTCAACGAGACTGAAAAAATATATCACAGAAGATGAATTCTACAAGTTGCGTACATGGTATGATGCATACAGTAAATTCGAAAAAATACCGAAGCCCGATGCAAGAATGGGCTCTGCCAGCAGATATAACTTTAAATATACGGTTTCATTTACAGATAAAAATGTAAAACAACCGGTATATTTCAATGTAATATTTACAGATACGCTGCTGGGCATGAAAATCGATTATATTGCCGTTGATATACCTGAATTGGGCATTGAACAGGATAAAACGGATAGTTTGCCATGTTAGGCGAAATGTGGCTATAACAATTTACATGGCAAGGGAGTATATTCTTTTTCTGAAACAGCTTATATCAATAAACAGAAAAAGAACAATTACAATTATGTCAGAATGCAGGTATTTTTATTTTCCATGGATAACTTATACTTTGAGTTCTCCGGGTAGCTCAGGCAAAAATATTAAATAAATATAAAAAAAGATGCGTTGGACAATGCGATTGAAGCATGTAATAAATTAAAATCAGAAAACCGTGAGGCAGAAGCTTTCATCCGATTATCCTCGTTCAAAAAAGGAATGATGATTTTTGTGGAGGTGGAAAACAGCTTTAACGGAAAAAAAGTAAAAAAGAAAAACTCCGGATTTCCGGCAACCGAAAAAATAGATAAAAAGGCTCACGGGATGGGTCTGATGAATATAAAAAAACCGCTGAGAAATATCATGGCGCAGTGGGCTGGTCAGTAAACGGCAAGGTTTTCATATTATCAAGGCAGGGTGTGCAGAAATAAAGATAACAGGAATACCATTAATTAACTTCAAAAGCAAAAAGTTTTAAAATATTATTGAAAACTATTTTTAATCGGGTTAGTATTGTTTTAACAGTGCTGAATATTCCTTTAACCGGTTAAAGGCTAATAAAGATAAGAGGATGAAAAGCGCACATGGTTAAAAATGAAATATTGCATGAATACGTTGCAAATAATGAAAAGAATATCTGCGAGATCACTGCCATAAAAAACGGAGAAGTTGTGCTTGAAGACTACTGGAACGGCTATAAGCCCGGAGATACGCTTCATGTTATGTCTGTGACCAAGAGTGTTGTAGGACTACTGTTAGGAATAGCAATAGATCACGGTTTCATAGAAAATGTGGATCAAAAGGTACTGGTTTTTTTCCCGGGTTACGTGACAAAACGCGGGGAGAAAACCATTTACGATGTAACTGTTAGACACCTTATTACTATGACTGCGCCATATAAGTACAAATCTGAGCCATGGACAAGAGTGTGCAGCAGTAATGACTGGACTTTAGCAGCATTGGATTTATTGGGTGGAAAGCGCGGAATTACCGGGGAATTCAAATATTCAACTTTGGGAATTCAGATAGTCAATGGAATTATTGCTGTTGCCAGCGGAATGAAAACCATTGATTTTGCAAATAAATACCTGTTTAAACCATTGGGAATTCCAGAGCATCAAAATAAAGAGGATGTATCAAAGGAAGATCAGTTAGAGTTTTTGATGTCGAAGCTTCCAAAAGGTGATGTTTGGTATGCTGAGCCGCAAGGCATAAATACGGCAGGCTGGGGTCTTGCCCTATCGGCTAATGACATGGCAAAGATCGGGCTTCTTTGCCTCAATCGTGGGGAGTACCGGGGAAAACGTGTTGTTTCAGCCGAATGGATTGATGCGATGTCAAAACCATATCAGAGGTTGGGAGAACGTTTTGGGAACATGTCTTATGGGTTTCTCTGGTGGGTAATTGATGAAAAAGAAGGAATCTATGCTGCTATTGGAGACGGTGGAAATGTAATATATGTTAACCCGAAGAGCAACATAGCAGTTGGAGTTGCAGGAACTTTTAAACCAAGAATATTTGACCGTATACAGTTTATACAAAAACATATTGAAATGATATTATAAAATTAAAGCCATCGGATTTCAGACAGTGCAAATCTTAATGCTCATGAATCCGATTCGGATAAACTGTTTTGGCCCGAATATGGCACGAAATTTTAGCTTATAGAAAGGGAAACTGTAATATGAAAAGTATAAAACCGGGAAGAGGCCCGTCAAGGATGGGAATGGCAGGAGGAGTTGCTGCTTCACTGTTTGGGATTTTTTGGTGCATTGTTGCCGGAGCAATGGGCGCATGGTTTATGATTCCGTTTGGACTTATTTTCGTTGGTATGGCGGTATATAATGTAATATATCATCACCATAACGTAACATCAGAGGACCGTTATTCCATCGTCGACATAGTTGATGAAGACGAGGAGGCAGACCCGCTGAATGAAAAATATGGCAGGAAAGCCTCAGCCGGTAAGGCTGTTCCTGAAAAAAACGGGACAAGTGTTGAATATTGCCCTTATTGTGGAAAACCCGTAGATTCAGAATTTGATTTCTGCCCAAAGTGCGGGAAGAAGCTTCCTGACTAATGTTAAGAACAGACACAAACACATACCTGGCATTAGATGCGTAAGGGTGTATTATGTTAAGCATGGATATTTTTCAAGGAAATCAATGCCTGTAAATAAAGCATTTCCAGGCATTGATTTTTCTTTGCAGTAATTCTAATATCCAATGCTTTCCGGAACGGTTCAGCCAAAAAAGCTGATACAGAAAGGGTGACCGGCCGGGTCAATGAAAACTGTATAGCCATCCGAATACTGAACAGGTGAGAGCTTTGCCCCGCATGCAATGGCGTGCTCAGTCACTGCGTCTTTATCAGCAGGTGACGCCGAGAAGTCAAGATGCGTCATCTGCTGTTGCTTTCCCGGTTCGTTAGGCCACACAGGCGGCACATAATCGTTTGTTTCCTGAAAAAGCAGGCATATGTTGCGATCGGGGGAAAGTACGGCAAGCCATTCTTCGTCAAAGCGCTTTTTCTCCCATCCAAGTAAGGCTGCGTAAAAATCCGCAAGTGCTTCCTGATTGGGGCAATCGAGTGTAACGGATGAAAATCTTATTGTTGGTCCAGCCATTTTTAAATCCTCACTTTCTTATTTTTATTATTCAATTTAATTTTTCAGTGTTAATGAAGACAACGCTTCATGGCGGAACTCTTTATTGATAATATATTATTGGAAGTACATCCATAACAATCAACTATTAACAATTATTGCATAAGACTTCGCCATTTTCAATGTGATAAACAGGTATAAATAAAAAGTGGCTGTAAATAGCAAGTTATGTCAAAATGAAATACAAAATTCAGGAAATTTATGATATACTAAGGCTTAAGATTGGTCATGCGATATAGTTTCTTTACTTGACATACGATAATGACAAGTGGTGCATTCCTGTAAAATAAATAAATCAAAAGCGAGTGATAGCCAGCCGCCCCGTTTACGGAAGCAATGCCGGTGCGCCATATATGGTTTATTTCAAGCTCTTCTGACTAAAATACTTTTGGAATTTCAGAAGGTATTATGGAGGTATATTTATAAACTGATTTTAAATATTCCATAAAGCCTGAATATAAGAAGTATAGGAGATGGATCATGCCAAACAGGGTTTTAATTATAGACGATGATGCAGAGCTTTGCGCGTTGATGAAAAAATGTGCCATGCAGGAGAATTTGGAAGCCGATATTGCATATACGGGCAAGGAAGGTCTGGCAAAAATAGCAGGGCAAAACGATACATACTGCCTTGTAATCCTGGATGTTATGCTGCCCGGTATGGATGGCTTCCAGGTATTATCTGAAATACGTAAAAGCAGTATGGTTCCCGTACTGATGCTGACAGCCAAAGGTGATGAAATAGACAAGGTGACGGGACTGCGCCTTGGCGCGGATGATTACCTGACAAAGCCATTTAGCTTAAATGAGTTGCTGGCACGGATGGAATCACTGATTCGGCGATATACAAAATTCAATAATGCTGCATCTTCGGATATACTCAACTTTAAAAATATGATTATAAACAAAGAAGCCCGTACTGTTTATATAAACGGGGAACTGATTGATCTTACCGGCAAAGAATTTGATTTGCTGGTATTTCTGGCTTCCAACAAAGGCCGAGTTTATACGAAAAAGCAGATATATACTCAGGTTTGGGGAAACGAATATGCCTATGACGATAATAATATCATGTCATTTATCAGCAAGCTGAGAAAAAAGATTGAACCTGATGCGAAACATCCCTTTTATATCCTGACTGTGCATGGTGTGGGTTATCGTTTTAATAAGGAGGCATAGCATATGAACTGGATGCTGTTTTTTTTTGCCGCGTTATTGCTGTGCATATGTGCAATTGCATACCTTACAGTAAAGCTTTGCCGTGTAAGGGAACAGCTTTCGGTCATTGAGGACGCCTTAAAGGATATAAAAGAGGGAAACCTCAACCGCCGTGTTCTTGCGAAGGAAAACGACCTGACAAAAACTGTATGCTACAGTATTAATGAAATTACAACAGGTTACCAGGCGCAGCTTGTAAGGATGAAGCAGTCCGAGCAGTCTTATAAGCGCCTTATGACAAGCCTTTCACACGACATCAAAACACCGTTGACTTCTCTGGTAGGATACCTGGAAGCCATTCAGAATAAAATGGTAACCGAAGAGGAAAAAGACGGGTACATAGGGGTTGCTCTGGAAAAAGCTCATCGCCTGAAAGGTTTTGTGGAATCCCTGTTTGAATGGGTTAAGCTTGATGCAAAGGAGCAAATATTCCAATTTGAAATCTGCGACTTGAATGAAGTTTCCCGTAATATTATTGCCGATTGGATACCAGTGTTGGAAGATAAACAGTTTACTTACAAAATTGATATTCCCGAAACTGAATACAGTATTCGGCTGGATCGCAACGCCTATATGCGCATACTCGGCAACTTGCTTCAGAACGTAATTGTGCATAGTGGAGGAAATGAAGTATCAAAAGCAAGCAAAAATCATTATTGCGGACAATGGCAAAGGAATACCCGACAAGGATTTGCCCCATATTTTTGAACGTCTGTATCAGGGAGATGAATCCCGGCGGAGTGTTGGAAACGGACTTGGATTGTCTATTGTAAAGGAGCTTGTCACAGCTCATGGTGGCACTATTTATGCGGAAAGCCCTCCGAATGGCGGTACGATATTGAACATAACACTTCCGAAAGCCCTGTGATTACACAGGGCTTTGATCATAAAAAACAAGAAACAAGCAAGAAAGCAGCAAGGTTTTGGCAAGGTTTCAGTGCTATATTTTAAATGTAAGCAAAAACTGCCTGAACTATCATGATTCAATCCGGGCAAACCATTCAGGATTCACAGAATGAAGCTGTAAAAAAGAATTGTGTTTATTAAAAGTTAGCAGGAGGGAATCAAATTGGATCATGTAATCATTGAAACCCGTAACCTGACCAAGATTTATGGAGAGCAAACTGTTGTGAATAAAGTAAATCTCCATGTGAAAAAAGGGCGTATATACGGGTTGCTTGGCAGAAACGGAGCGGGTAAGACTACAATTATGAAGATGATTTTGGGCCTTACTTCCATTACCTCCGGAGAGGTCAGGGTTTTCGGTGAAAACATCAAAGGCAACGAAAAACGTATTTATCCACGTATTGGGGCAATCATTGAAAAGCCTGGCTTTTATCCAAATCTGACAGGAACCGAAAACCTTGAAATCTTTGCCAAAATGCGGGGAACTTCGAAACCGAACGCCGTGAAAGATGCCCTTGAAGTTGTGGGATTGCCTTACAAGGATAAAAAAGTATTCAGTAAATATTCCCTTGGTATGAAACAACGCCTCGGGATTGCCAATGCCATTTTGCACGACCCTGAGCTTCTCATACTGGATGAGCCGATAAACGGTCTTGATCCTATTGGAATTGCAGAAGTCAGGAATTTTATCCGGGCTTTGTGTGTGGAGCAGGGAAAAACGATTTTGATTTCCAGCCATATTCTTTCAGAAATATCCATGTTGGCTGACGACATTGGTATTATTCATAACGGTGTTCTTCTGGAAGAAAGCAGCATGGCAGAGCTTCAGAAAAGAAACTGCAGGTATATCCAGCTGCAGGTTTCAGACACGGCAAAAGCTGCTTTGGTATTGGAGCAAAAATTCCTGGTGAAAGAATACTCAATCCAGGACGATCATTTGCTAAGGCTTTACAATACCAAGCTTGACATGGCTGAAATCAACAGAGCGCTTATGCTTGAAGACATCTCGGTAATAAGTTCACAACTTTGCAATAATACCCTGGAGGATTATTTCAGACAAGTAACGGGAGGGGAAGGCATTGCTTGAACTAGTTCGGATTGAATTCATGAAGCTTCGGCGGAAAAGGTTTGTTTGGCTGATGCTTCTTGCCGCATTGATTATGCCTCTTGTTGCCATATTCTATTTTGGCACGTCAGGTATGGAAGAGATCACTCCTATGCAGTTTTACAAATGGACTTCCCTTTCCTATACACATTGGATTATCCTGCCCGTTGTGCTGGGAATACTTTGTACCATGCTGATGTATGACGAAAACCAGAATGATGTTTTAAAACAGCTGTGGATCATTCCTGTAAGCAAAATGGGGTACTTTTTAAGTAAGTTCTCGGTTGTACTGGTATTTTCCCTCAGCTTTATGCTTATCTCAGCAATCAGCTCTGTTTTGGCAGGGATTGTATCAGGTATGATTGAAATAACAAGCGAAAGCGTTTCTGTTTTATTTTTTAAGTGCTTTCAAATCGGTATATTAACACCTTTTGCCATGATACCCGTACTTGCTGTGGCGGCTTCACAGAAAGGCTACATTTTTCCGGTATGCGTGACCGTTGTTTATACATTTATTGGTTTTATACTGCTTATGGTGAACAAGTACCTGCATCCTCTTTCCAGTGTTGTGGCAATTACCATCCGGGATATTGAAGGGGTTGTACTGGACGAACCCGTTAATGTTGGAAAAGCTTTTTTGTGTATTGGGGTATGGGCAGCGGCATCGACGGTTCTGGCAAGGCTTGCACTGGCTAAAGATATGTAAGCATATTAAAATGAAAAGCAGGTGAATTGAGATGATGACATTATTATTGGTGGAAAGACTTAAGATCAAACGTTCAAAGATTATATGGATTGCCTTATTTTCAGCTGTCATGGTGGCTTTTATTGTATTTATGCAGGGACAGTTTCAATATTACGGCAAGCGGTATATAGATAACGCTGCATGGTATATGACTGCGACACAATCTTTAGGGAGCCTGTTTGTATTTCCCGCCATCATTGCGCTCATGGGCAGTTACATGATATGCAGGGAAGATCAGGATGATACGATGAAATCTCTCTTGCTTGTTCCTGTCAGTGTTTCAGATTTAATTAGGGCAAAGCTGGTCATCACTGCAATTTTCTCGGTTGGCCTGTATGCTTTCCTGTTTGTGGTTTCATTGGTAGTGGAAGCAATGCTTCATGCCTCTTTACTTGATTTGAATACGGTGTTAGGCTTTGCAAAAATGTATTTATTGGAAGGTGTTGGAACATTTTTGGCGGTATCCCCCATAATAGCCATTGTATATAAGCTGAAAAGAGGTTACTGGCTTGCTGTTTTATTTGCTGAAATATATTCGTTTATCAGCCTCTTTTTAGGGATGCAAAGCACAGTACGTGCGGTTTATCCTATTACCGCGGTTTTTTGTGTAGCAGGATATTATGAAGCAACACCGGTACAATTTGCTCTCAGCTTGTTCAGCTTATTGGCCTGCGGTATTTTGGCGGTATTACTTCTGCGTGGATTGAATGAAGAATCTGAAATTCATTAGGTGTTTATAATATTCTTGCTATGGAGATGAATATGATTGCACGCTTTGGGGTTTGTTTGCCAGGGTGGATGTGGATTCATGGCGGGTTCTACGTATCAACCGGGCCAAAATTTATATAGGGCTGATATATTTAAGATTACTTTGACAAAGTTCCGGAAAAATAATAGAATATAATTGCTGAATCAAAAGAGCAATCTGATGATGAGGCACCAACTGCAAATTGTTACTGACGCCAAATACTTTGATATTAGGCGGAAGGCACAGGCAATGTTGAATACTATATTTGAACATGGATTTTCTGCGCCTTTCGAAGGCGCATTTTTAGTTATTGGGGATTTTGCGTATGGAAACAAGAGTGGCTATTATCGGGATTATTGTTGAAGATAGCGGTTCAGTTGAAAAACTTAATTTAATCTTGCATGACTATGCAAATTACATTATCGGCAGAATGGGTTTGCCATACCGTGAAATGGGTATCAACATAATAAGTATTGCCATTAATGCGCCTCAGGACGTAATCAGTGCACTCTCAGGGAAACTTGGAAGACTTCCCGGCGTAAGCACAAAAGTATTATATTCCAAAGTAACAGGTAAAACAAAAAAAGAGGTATCTGATGAAACAGCTCGTTGATAAGCTTTATGAATCAAATAATCTTTCACCGTCAGAATTTAGGGAACTGATTGATAACCGGAATCCTGAGGTTTCGGAATACCTTTTTGAAAAAGCAAGGACGGTCAGGGTACAAAACTACGGGTATGATGTGTACATACGCGGGCTTATAGAGTTTACAAACTATTGCAAAAATGACTGCTATTATTGTGGTATCCGGAAAAGCAACTGCATGGCCGAGCGGTACCGTCTGACAAAAGAGCAGATTCTTGAGTGCTGCTCGGTAGGATATGGCCTGGGCTTTCGCACTTTTGTGCTGCAGGGGGGAGAGGACGGGTATTTTACAGATGAAAGGATCGTTGACATTATCCGTTCCGTAAAAACACGTTATCCGGACTGTGCTGTTACACTTTCCATAGGCGAAAAGAGCTATGAAAGCTATAAAGCGTTTTTTGAGGCCGGTGCGGATCGCTATTTGCTGCGGCATGAAACAGCAAATAGCGAACATTACCGGAAACTGCATCCCAAAGTGCTGTCGCCCGATAACAGGAAGCAATGCCTGTATAATTTGAAAGATATAGGTTACCAGGTTGGATGCGGATTCATGGTTGGTTCTCCGTATCAAACCACAGATTGCCTTGTTGAGGATTTACTGTTTATAAAAGAGCTAAATCCCCACATGGTAGGCATCGGCCCGTTCATACCGCACCACGAAACGCCGTTTGCCGGTAACGAAGCGGGAACACTTGAACTGACATTGTTTTTGCTTGGCATTATCCGTTTAATTCTTCCCGATGTTCTGCTCCCTGCCACAACCGCGCTTGGGACAATTCACCCGAAAGGCAGGGAACTTGGTATTCTTGCCGGAGCAAATGTAGTTATGCCCAATCTTTCACCTAAAAGTGTAAGGCAGAAATATATGCTTTATGACAACAAGATCTGCACCGGGGATGAAGCTGCAGAATGCCTGTGCTGTATGAAAAAGCGTATGGAAAGCATAGGTTATCATGTGACTGTCTCCCGTGGGGATCATAAATCTATCAGAAAATAAAATTTATTAAAATTATCCTGTTACTGAAGGGAAAGATTTTTTCTGACCCGGATAAGAAAGGAGTTCTACTATGTATAATCCCAAATCTTCTAAAGCAGAAGAGTTCATTTCCCATGAAGAAGTTCTTGAAACGCTGAATTATGCGGAAAAAAACAAAAACAATGCCGAACTTGTTGACAGCATTATTCAAAAGGCGAAACTCCGCAAAGGATTATCCCACAGAGAGGCTTCGGTGTTACTTGCCTGCGAACTCCCTGAAAAAAATGAAGAACTGTTTGAACTTGCCAGGCAAATCAAGAATGATTTCTATGGCAACCGTATCGTACTGTTTGCGCCGTTATACCTGTCCAACTACTGTGTAAACGGCTGTGTTTACTGCCCGTATCATATGAAAAACAAGCACATCCACAGAAAGAAAATGACGCAGGAGGAAGTTCGCCGCGAAGTTATTGCGCTTCAGGATATGGGCCATAAGCGCCTTGCCATAGAAGCCGGGGAAGATCCTGTAAACAACCCCATTGAGTATATACTCGAGTGTATTGATACAATCTACAGTATCAAGCATATAAACGGCGCAATCCGGCGAGTTAACGTCAATATTGCCGCAACCACCGTTGAAAATTATAAAAAGCTTAAAGCAGCAGGCATAGGTACTTATATACTCTTCCAGGAGACTTACCATAAGGAAAGCTATGAAAAACTGCATCCGACCGGTCCAAAGCACGATTATGCCTATCACACCGAAGCGATGGACAGGGCTATGCTCGGAGGAATAGACGATGTCGGCCTGGGTGTGCTGTTTGGACTTGAAAGCTATCGCTATGAATTTGCGGCTTTGCTGATGCACGCTGAGCACCTCGAAGCGGTATTCGGCGTTGGTCCGCATACTGTCAGCGTACCGAGAATCCGTCCTGCTGATGACATTGACCCGTCGGTATTCGGGAACGCAATAGATGATGACATATTCGCAAAAATCGTTGCATGCATCCGCATTTCTTTGCCATATACCGGAATAATCGTATCAACCCGGGAAAGCAAGGCAACAAGGGAACGTGTGCTGAGCCTGGGAGTTTCCCAGATCAGTGGCGGTTCCAGGACAAGTGTCGGTGGATATTACGAGCCCGAACCAGAAGATGAAAATTCAGCGCAATTTGATATAAGCGACAGGAGAACCCTTGATGAAGTTGTTAAATGGCTGATGGAGCTTGGCTACATCCCCAGTTTTTGCACTGCGTGCTACAGGGAGGGCAGGACCGGAGACAGATTCATGAGCCTCTGTAAGAGCGGCCAGATTCAGAATTTCTGCGATCCTAACGCCATCATGACGTTGAAGGAGTACCTGGAGGATTACGCAAAACCCGGAACAAAGGCGGTTGGAGAGGCTCTCATTCAAAAAGAGCTGGTGAAAATTCCAAAGGAAAAAGTAAGAAAGATTGTAGAAGATAACCTGGTAAAAATCAGTAACGGACTTCGTGATTTCAGGTTTTAAAGGAGGATTCGCATGGGACTGAATGAAACACCGTCAGCAAATCGTATTCATATAGGCTTTTTCGGGAAGAGAAACTCAGGTAAATCAAGTCTTGTTAATGCTGTCACCGGACAGGACCTTGCCGTTGTTTCAGATATAAAAGGAACAACAACCGATCCGGTTTACAAATCCATGGAACTGCTTCCCATTGGACCGGTTATGATCATTGATACACCCGGGATGGATGATGAAGGACCTTTAGGCGAACTGCGGGTGAAAAAAAGCCGCCAGGTGCTTAACAAAACCGATGTCGCAGTTCTTGTTATAGATTCTGCCATTGGCAAATCAAAGGAAGATGAAGAACTGATAGCACTGTTTGATGAAAAGAAGATAAACTACATTGTTGCGTATAATAAAGCCGATTTAACGGGAGAAGAAATGACTGAAACCGGTAAGGAAATTCATGTCAGTGCGAAAACAGGGTACAATATAAACGAACTTAAGGAAAAGATCGCAGCTTTAGCTGCAGCAGAAGAACCTGAAAAGAAAATAGTAGGTGACATTATTGACCCGATGGATTTTGTTGTGCTTGTTGTACCGATTGACAAGGCTGCTCCGAAGGGACGCCTGATACTGCCCCAGCAGCAGACCATCCGTGATATTCTTGATACAGGTGCTACCGCAATTGTAGTAAAAGATGCTGAGCTGCGCGAAACACTTGACAGCCTTGGGAAAAGGCCAAAACTTGTAATAACGGACAGTCAGGTGTTTGAGAAGGTGGCGGCTGAAACACCGGAGGATATTTTTCTTACTTCGTTCTCCATTCTTTTTGCAAGATATAAAGGCAACCTTGAAATTGCCGTAAAAGGCGTAAAAGCGCTGGAAACCCTTCAGAATGGAGATACCGTTCTCATTTCCGAAGGATGCACGCATCACCGGCAATGTGATGATATAGGCACTGTAAAGCTGCCACGATGGATGAAGGAATATACCGGGAAGCAGCTGAATTTTAAGTTTACATCAGGAACAGAATTCCCCGATGATTTGTCCCAATACAAGCTGATTGTCCACTGCGGAGGCTGCATGCTCAACGAAAGAGAGATGAAATACCGGTATAAATGTGCAGTGGATCAGCATGTGCCGATAACCAATTATGGCATCCTTATTTCATATGTTAAGGGAATCCTGGAAAGAAGTATTGCCATATTCCCGCATATACTGGCTGAAATTAAAAAATAAATAAAAAGCAGGAGCCGGGGGATGCGGTCACTCCCATATATAGCCTGTCATTGTCAGTGAGCCGGGTTCGCAAGATTTGTTAAAAACACTGACTTTATCTCCGATGCCCCAAGTATATATAATAAGGGATAAAAGTGATCGGGTGTTGGGACTGCAAGTTTTGCAACATCCCCCAGCTCGTAAAATTTTATAATTTTTTCCCGGCTATTGCTTATGATATTTTCATAAATATAGTCATCAAACTCATAAGCCCAATCAAGACTTTGTGCCAGCCAACCAATAACTGTATTCATCGGTGCCCCGTGTCCTGCAAAAATAACCGGCATTTTCATAATATCCCACTTTCCTTTCAGCTTAAATTATTACCGCTTATTGCAGGCCAAACACAGAAAAGACCATATCAATCACACACGGGTTTAACTCATCCCAGGCTTTTTGCCGTGCATTCAAGAACAGCTATGGTATTTCCCCCAGTAATCGCCTTTCATTGAGATAACTCAATGACGGGCGATTTTTTTATATAATTTATATTGCTGCCTGAGGAAAACACGGTTTTTTAAAATGTTCATGCGGCTGTAAACTGGATGTAGGTATGTAACATGTAATGTGAAGCGCAAAAACTGATTGGAGTGCAAGGCTAATGTAAGGTTACTGTAAGGTTTCTGTAAGGTTGGCGCTATAGAATAACAGATAAAGGAGTGCTTGCAAGTGAGCGAATACATAATTGAAACGAAAAATCTTACAAAGCAATACGGAGCACAGAAAAGCGTGGACAATTTGAATATCCATGTTCGGAAAGGGCGGATATATGGCCTTCTTGGGCGTAACGGAGCAGGAAAAACAACAACGATGAAAATGCTGCTTGGACTTGTAAAGCCCACGTCAGGAGAAGTGAGAATTTTTGGAAAGCCCTTGCGTGGTAACAGGAAAAAAATCCTTCCGCGTGTTGGAAGTATGATTGAAGCCCCTGGCTTTTATCCCAATCTAACGGCTACAGAAAACCTGCGAATTTTTGCCGGGCTGCGCGGAATACCTGATCGGCACGCCATTAAAGATGCTTTGGATTTAGTGGGGTTGCAGTATAATGATAAAAAAAGATTTTCACAATATTCTCTCGGGATGAAGCAAAGGCTGGCAATAGCTCTTGCAATCATGCATGATCCGGAGATCCTTATTCTGGATGAACCTTTTAACGGGCTTGACCCCATCGGAATTGCAGAGATACGTTCTTTTATACGGCATCTATGCAATGGCAGGGGTAAGACAATTCTAATTTCCAGTCATATTCTGTCAGAGATTGACATGCTGGCAGATGACATTGGCATCATTGACCATGGCGATTTGCTTGAAGAGGCAGGTTTGTTCGAATTGGAACGACGAAACAGCAAATATGTTCATTTTAGTGTTTCAGATACGGCACAGGCTGCAAGAATTTTGATAGAAATATTCAGAGAACATCATTTTACTGTACAGGACGATCATAATTTATGCCTGCATAATCATGAATTGCCTGTGGATAAAATAGTTGCTGCGTTTGTGGAAAACGGTTTGGGCGTTTCAGAAGTTCATACCTGCAAAAACAGCCTAGAAGATTACTTCAGGAAAATAACAGGGGGTGAAGGGATTGCTTAATATGCTAAAAACCGAATTTCTCAAGCTGAAGAAAGATACCATGTTTCTTGTGGGAACAATCATTTCAGTCATAACACCTGTTTTGCTGATTATTAAAGATAAACATCTGTCCAATCCTCCGGATGAAATCATGGAGTGGCTGACATCATGCTTTGCTGCTGATTTTATAGTCTTTTCCATACTTAGCGGGTTTATTGTAACAAACTTGGTGCAAAAGGAATACCAGGCGGGAACATTAAAAAATATACTGTCTTCGGCTGTTTCAAGGGTAACTTTTATTGGAATATGTTGAAAACATCAGTTCACATTTTCAGCAGACAAGAGTAAATATATTAAGTTATATTCTGTATTCCGATTCGGAAGAAGAAAAAGATTATTATTCTGAACGAATTGCACAGCATGAAGCTGATATAGCACGAGGTATCAGTTCCTATAATGATATATTGGCAGAATATGATGCCAGTGAAGTTGAAACCGAGCTGAAGCTGCTCAATAATGTCAAATCTAAAATATCCGGATATGAGACCTTGAGAAAGCAATTAATGGAGAATTTCGAGGCCGGTTTGATTAGTAAAGAAGAATTGATAACATCGTTTTCAAAAGGCGGAGAAGCTTATAACATGGTAGATATTGCCGAAAATGCCATACAGGAGCTGATTGATTACAATATTAACTATGCAAAAGGACAGATTGCCAATAATGAAAGCAAGGCACAGAGTTCAATTTTTGCAATGATTATGGTATTAATAATTGGTGTGATATCTGCAACCGTTTTAAGTTTTATTTTGTCCAGAAGCATATCCAATCCTATAAATAAGGTGGTTGTGGCTGCCTCTAAACTTGCTGAAGGAGATATGGATATATCTTTTGATATCAGCACTAAAGATGAAACAGGTAAACTTATTGATGCATTTAGAGATTTGGTCAGAAGTACTAAAGAACAAGCAAACATAGTCGGGAAAATAGCCGATGGAGATCTTACGGTTGATGTACCAATCCGGTCTGAGAAAGACCTGTTGGGACAGAAACTATCTGAAATGGTTTACAATCTTAATGATTTAATAAAGAATATTACTTCTGCAGCCGAACAGGTTTCAGCCGGGGCATAACAGATATCCGATTCCAGCATGTCATTGTCTCAGGGAGCCACAGAACAGGCAAGTTCGATAGAAGAACTGTCAGCTTCAATAGAAGAAGTATCGTCAAAAACAAGGATAAATACTGAAAACGCAAATCAGGCCAATGAGCTGGCTGAAAAAGCAGAAACCTATGCCATTACCGGAAATACGCACATGAAAGAAATGCTGAAAGCAATGGATGAGATCAATGAATCATCAAGCAATATCAATAAAATAATTAAAGTAATAGATGATATTGCGTTCCAAACCAATATTCTGGCGCTTAATGCCGCGGTTGAGGCAGCCAGGGCGGGCCAGTACGGTAAAGGTTTTGCTGTTGTCGCTGAAGAGGTCAGAAACCTTGCTGGACGATCTGCTAATGCAGCCAAAGAAACAACAGCTTTGATTGAGGATTCAATAAAGAAGTCGGAAGCCGGAGCCAGAATCGCAAGTGAAACCGCAGAGGCTCTTGAAAAGATTGTTGATGGAGTTAAATCGGTATCTAACCTGGTAAGCGATATAAAGAGAGCTTCAGATGAGCAAGCCACTGCCATTGACCAAATAAATCAGGGTATTATGCAAGTATCCCATGTGGTTCAGGAAAATTCAGCTACGTCCGAAGAAGAAGCAGCAGCAAGCGAACAACTTGCAGGCCAGGCTGAAGTGCTTAAACAGTTGGTAGAAAAATTTAAACTGAAGAAGACTTCTGCCGCGTATAATTCTTATGAGAAATTAAGCCCTGAAGTTGTAAAAATACTTGAAAAAATGTATAAAAGTAAGGAAACCGAAGCAAAACAGGAAAATAAACAGCAAATAAACAAGATAAAGAAGGACACAATAGTTTTAAGTGATAACGAGTTTGGGAAGTACTGATCAATCAGAACATATCATAATTATTACAAATGAGGGATGGACTTGTCCATCCCTCAATCAATCTATTCTGCAAATATCTCTGTTGAGGCATATCTTTACAGTAATTCCGGTTAATTAAATATCAATTATGGTTTTGAAAAATCTTGCAGTAATTCCAACGCTTCCGGGTTTTTAGCAGTTGAAATGTTATTACTATACATGCTAAAATTGATATGTAAATATTTAACACTGAAACTGATTTTTAATACAGATATGCTTTTCATACTATTTTTTAAAATAATGGCTGACAATTAATATTTTTCCGGACAGACAATTAACCGAGGAGGAGTAGAAAATGAGTAAAAGATCATTAATGGCTGGTCTGTTATTAATTATGTTTTGCATAGTGTTTACTGTGCCGGCAGGAGCAGAAAACAACAGTGAGATTAAAATTTTAATTAATGGCAGAGTTGTAGAATTTACAGATGATACCGGCTATCCATATGTAGATGAAAATAACAGGACAATGGTGCCACTTCGTGTAACAATGGAGACCGCGGGATTTGCAGTTGGGTATGATCCAAATGCGCGTACAGCTATAGTAATTACAAATTATAATAGAATTGAAATACCCATCGGAACGAATAAAATATATGTAAACAATGAGCTTATAGAAAATGATACAATCGCCGTTGCTAAAGACGGCAGAACTTATCTTCCTATCAGGGTGGTTTTAGAAAATGCGGGATATACGGTGGAATGGGATGCAGCCACCCGTACCGTAAATGCTTATAATTTTAATTATGATGAAAATGAGTTAATACCCTACAGCACATCAAACCCTGCAACGCTAATCAACAATATCCTGAACGGCAACGTTGTATATATTAATGGAAAGTATTATGCTACGCCGGATTATGTGAAGAGGCTGGTCAATGCTAAAATTACTTATTTGGGTGATGACCTGAATACCGCTATTTATCCTCAGGAAAGAAGGGATTCTTTGGCAGACTTCGATGAAAGCCGGGTAGAATGGATTACAGGAGTTTTATTTGATAAGATACTGGTAAATAATAATCAACTTAAACCGTTTGGAGTTGAAGGAGAGCCAAGTAATATTCCGGGTTATTCTTATATCTATGCTTTCTACAAACAGGAAGGTACAGGCACTAATATAATTTATCCGGTTAATGAAATGACTGACGAATTTATGAATGCGTCTGACGCAGCCGGGACTTTTAATGGAATCAGGATGAAAAAAGAAAGTGGTACTTTGTATTTTAATTATTACGATTTAAAGGAAAAAAACATCTATTCGCTTTAAATTGCCTAGTAAGTATTCAGAAGATTAATTTCGCCTGTTCAATCATGAAAAGTGTTCAGCTGTATTATCTATGACATATGCTTTGATTTAACCGGAGTTGAGCAAAACACAGGGAAAGGGCTTGTTTTGCAGGGTGCAAAAATACGGTAAAAGAAAATAAAATCAAGACATACAAGTCAAAAATGGCATTGCTTTTTCCTGCATTTCTTTAGCAGGGCTGTGATTTTAATTTCATTTTTGAGCCTTATTTAACGACTTAAACAGTATTCAAAGAGTTAATATTATATCCGAATGTATTAGTGAATACCCGAAATGAAACCTTTTTTCAAGGATGGGTATTCTGTCATTATTCCTTGCCTGTAAAGCCAAAGAAAAAATGTAAATTTCTTTATACCCAATTTCGGCGGAAAATTGTCCAATTTCGGCATTTAGATCTTTATGCATGTCTTAACTGTTATAATAGAAACCTTAAACAGGCAAAAGGAAGTGATACATTTTGTATAAGAAAATTCAAAGAACTTGGGCTGGGGAACCCAAAATACCAAGATGGATAGAAATTGCCCAACCTTTAAGGATTTATATATGCAGTTACGGTTACAGACGTATGTATCCGGTAAAATACAAAGCCAATTGACAGTCAGGACTTTGATGGCAGCCCCGGCTCTGCTGGCGAGAGCATCTTTCCGGTGATATGAATGTATATCCGACTTAGGTTGGTAGCAAGGCGGAATAAGCACAATACAGGCACATCGGTGAAAAGGGGTAACTGATTTACTAAATTGCTTAAGGGTTAAATATAATAAAAGGTGGTTGGCATGTATTACCAGATATATACTATGGCGGGAAAAACCCGGTTTTTCACTGAAGTGCGCAGCTTTAGCAAAATTCCTTATATTACTGCCGGGGAAATGAAAAAACGGTATCCTGATAAAAACTTCGTAATTATTGGAGAAATCGGCAGTTTGGGGCGCACCACGGAAAATGGTGACTGGCTTTATTTGGAAAATGGAGAAGTTATACCGATACTTCCAAGAGGTAGTTTGAAAATACCATTTGAGTGGGTTGTTGGATATACAGCAGTGCAAGAAAACAGCTATGTTGCTGTAATAGGTGGCATTTTACACCTGTTTGTATTAATGGTATCTGTAATAAAGAGAATTATCGGGATTAAGCGGAAAAAATGAAGTGGTGCATTATTTTCTGATAGTCATATTTTTGATAGTCATATTTTTACTGTCTGAGGCAATACTTGTCAACTCAGCATGAAAGTTGTATTATAATATATAAAAATATACAACAAAGGAAAAGTGAAAATATCTGCCGGTTTCCTCTGTTTGGAAAATTGGATAAATTTTCTTTTGTTGGTGGAGTTTATGTCAATTTGTATTGCTATTTGTGACGACACTGCTGAAGATATAAAAACGTTATCGGAAGCTCTTTATGCATATGATGCTTCTTTTAATATCATTTCCTATTCAAACGGGGAAACTCTTATAGATGACTTTCTGGAATGTAAACATGCCATTGATATCCTTTTTCTGGATATTTATATGCCTGGAACAGACGGTATAAAGATAGCTGAGAGAATTCGCAGAGAGAGAAAGAACATTAAAATTATTTTCATTACTTCTAGTAATGATCATTATCCGCAGGCATATGAGGTATTTGCTTTCAATTATATATTAAAGCCATTGGACAGGAAAAGATTATACCATATCATGGATCAAGCCTTAGACGAGTTTAAAAAAGAGAACAATCAAAGAATCAGTTTCAGCTACAGAGGAAAAGTTTATAATGTGAACTACCGTGATATCCTCTATATTGAAAGCAGGGATAAGTTTATTCTCTTTCATACGAGTGACGGGGAAACAATGCAGTGCTATAACAAACTTGATTCAATTGAAAAAGAACTGCCGTCTGAGTTATTTATACGTTGCCACAAGAGTTTTATCGTGAATACATCTCATATCACAGAAATGGGAGGGAATTATTTCCGCATCGGACAGGTGGTCATCAGCATTTCCAAAAAACACTTGAAACTTGCCAAGGAACGATACTTCGCTTACTTATTTTCTCATATGGGACGAGGACAATTATGAAAAACAAACCCAGCTATACGAAATCATCCCTGATTTTGGGATTCATGTTTGCCATCCTGTTTACTCATCTGCCGGTTGTATATACATTGTTGTATCATAACCTGACCGGTGCTCCTACGTCAGTGGACGGGAGTATAGATGTAACTGAGACATCCCCGGAGCGGTCAATTGTTCTGGATGGAAAATGGGAGTTCTACTGGAACCGCCTGATAGTTACAGACCGGCACCCGGACAAAAAGCCGGATTTCCTTATCAGTGTACCTGATTATTGGTCAGGGTACACAATCGATGGAAACCAGCTTCCTGCAGGAGGCTATGGAAGTTATCGGCTAATCATTCGGGGATTGGATTATTCCAGTCCTGTAACGGCCTTTGTACCGGATTTTGGCAGCGCATACCGTATTTTCATAGATGGGGTGCTTGCCGCAGAAAGTGGTAATGTATCAAAGGTTTCAAAAGAAGTTATTACAGTTCCCAAGTCACAAATCTATCCTGTTAAGTTATCCGAAAAAGAAGAACATGAGATTGTAGTTGAAGTAGCGACCAAACGTTTTTCCGGACTGTACAAGGCTCCTGTATTAAAGGATTACAGCAGGGCTGCAAATGGGGAAGACAACAGCCGGCATACGGTTTATCCTGTTCGGAATAGTGCTGTTTTCATTTTTTATTCTGATTGTCATTAACATGCTATCTTTCCGAAAAAGTATACGTTTCGTTTGGCTTCCGTTCATGAGCATTCTAATTATTCTTCGCATTATGTTGACCAATGAGTTCTACGGCTTTTGGCAGAGCAGGGCATTTTTCAATCTTTCATATGAAGACTTAAATGAATTGATATTTTTTATAACCTTTGTATTGAAATACCTGTTGATTTTTCTTGCACAGGATCAATACGCAGTGTCCTTCTCAAAGAAGGAAAAGCATGGATTTTTGCTTTATTATATAACCATATACCTGATATACTTTTTCATACCGAACAATATATATAACCGGTATTTAACTGTACTGCTTCCGGTCTCATCATATGCTATGGAGATTTACGCTTTCTTTAAGGTATACTTTGAGCGGCACCATATTAAAAAGTACGGTATGTTAATCTATTGGGGGATCATTTTTGCCGTTTCGGGGCTGATTATTGATTCCTATTACATTAACGGAAACATATACCCCAATATGTCACTGGTACTCCTGATAATGCTTACGATATGCCTGATTATCATAAGTTTTGTTTCTGCCCTGCATATCGCGGAAATATACAAAGATTTGGCAGTATCTTCTTCCCGGCTGGAACTTGCACGAAACCAGATTACCATGCAGAAAGAATATTATGATGCTTTAAGCGGGCAAATGAATGAGATCCGAGGGATCAAGCATGACGTCCGTCATTTTATTGGTGCAATCAAGAGGTTGTTGGATGAGGGGCATTATGATGAATTAAAAAGATTCCTGGGTGAGTATGCCGAAAAAATTGAAACAGATCCTATTCCGTTTTTCTGTGAAAATGTTGTGGCAAACTCCATTCTGGGGTATTACTCATTGAAGGCAAAGGAAAGCGATATTAGATTTCACTGCGCATGCAGTATTCCAAAACGACTTTCCATAAGCGACAGCGACCTATGCGTTGTTTTGGGCAACGCTTTGGAAAATGCAATTGAGGCTTGCAATAATCTGAGCAATCCCGAAGCGCGTTTTATATCAAACGAGGTTGGAGTTATTTGCAACCAACTGCTTGTAAAAATAGAAAATTCATACAACGGATGCCTTAACATACAGGATGGAAGTTATCTTTCGACCAAAAACGAAAAATCCAGGGGAATAGGTATCCAGAATATAAGGAAAGTTGTGGAATCATACGGTGGATATATAAAAATCGAGCATAGCGAGAATCTTTTCACACTGATGGCTGCGTTCCCAATCAATGAATATGGAGGAAAGTTTTGATATAAACAGAGATTTTTTATATTAGAAAATGGTGATGAAACATGAGGTTATAAATGTTTATAATTTGCATGTGGGTAAATAACCTTAAAATATCTGGAAATACTGCAAACTATTGATATATTATTGAAAAACCAAATAGCTCCCCGAATTCAGACATTTATATATAAAACCAATATTGATCAATTGCCATACATTCAATCCCTGATTGAAGCATTGAACCTGATAAAACCATTGCCCAAAACATAAAATCAACCGTACCAGTCAGTAGAATGGTATTGGAACATGGCAATCCTGAAAGCATGCGTTTATATGGTAAGCAGGATTATAAAAATTATATACTTCATAATCACTGCAGGACATTATAGTTTGATTTAAACTTATATCAGGTTAAATAACACCCTGCTCAGTTATTTTTTTCCGGTTTAAGGCAGCTTGCCAGTTGACTCTGCCGTTAGGGAATAGTTTATATTTATATTATACTTTTTCTGGAGAAGGAGAATTGTTTATGAATGAATTGATTAAAATCAGGGAAGTGGCTACCAGGTACAATATATCAGCCCGCACACTTCGCTATTATGAGGATATGGGGCTGATAACAAGCACCCGGAGCGATGATTACGCATACAGGTTATATGATGAAAATGCCCTGAAACGGCTGGAGCAAGTTTTAATCCTGCGCAAATTAAATGTCAGTATTAAGGATATTCAACGCATATTCAATTCATCGGGTTCCGAAGTTGTTTTAGAGGTACTTGGCAAAAAGGTTGACGATATTGATGAAGAAATATCTCTTTTACATGAGTTGAAAGAAATTGTACTGGATTTTATTAGTCAATTCGAGCACGCCGATTTTAACAAAGACTCGGATGTAAAACTTCTTTACGAAAAGGCAAAAGAGATTAAAACCCAACTTGCTGATCCCGTTTATACCGGTAATCCTTCTACTGTGAATCGTCTGTTGGCAGTTACAGAGAAGTTGGACAAAAAAGTGCCGGATGTAATGATAGTCAGAATACCTGAATTCAGAGCTGTAACATCGGGGCGTATGACATTTGAAGAACTTTTTGGCGGTGGCTTTGAACCGTGGCAAGAATCGCACAACCATTTGTTTAAACCGGTTATTTTCAATTGTCCTGATTTTCTGTGCGGACGAGACCAAAAGGCTGAATGGATTTGGGCGATTAAAGATGAAGTGTCCGAAACCGATACTTACCCATATGAGATTATTGAATTCCCCGGCGGTTTGTATGCGGTTGCGGTTAGCGTGGACGGCGACGGGGAAAGCTACAGCAAGGTGATGAAAAAGATAGAGAAATGGCTTGACAGTACAAACTTCATTATTGACGGTGAACGGGATTATATGGGAAACATGATTTTCGTGGATGATGAAATTAAAGAAGGCCTTGGTTATCACCAAATGAATCTTTATGTGCCGATAAAGTTAAGAGAAAAAAATTAAGAGATTGGGACTTAAAGAATCTGTGAGGTTATTTGCACCCCCGGTATTGCTCAGTTTAAAATATCGGGGGTTTATATATGTAAATCAAGGGACATGTTGTCCATATCGAAACACTCTTTTGATATCGCAGGACGTTGTCAGGCGTGAGATGCTGTGGGTACACGACGCAGGAGCAGGTTTTGTGTTCCGGCAATTCCATTCATATCTTATTACAGCATAATCCAATAAACGTTCATAGGTTTTCCGTCAAGGAAAGGCTTTGTCTCGGTAAGGACGCCGCCGCATTTTTCAATAGTTCTGATTGAACCCAAATTGTCGGAATAACATCCGAGCATAACTTCGGTAAGTCCAATACTTTTTGCGTACCCGAGTGCCTTTTGCAGCATTTGTGTTGCATATCCTTTCCGGCGCTCGCTTGGCCTGACCGAATAGCCGATATGTCCGCCGTATTTGGATAAAAATTCGTTATCTGTATTATGGCGGATGTCTATTATCCCGACTATCCTGCCATCGCTTTTCCTTACGGCAAAAAATGTATCAAAAACAACCCAATCTTTTGTCACGGTTTCAGGATTGCTGTTTTTTCTGATGTGTTCAATCCAATTGCCGTACTCCAATCGATCAAGCAATGCGCTTCCGTTTATTATTTTTTCACCGCAGTCATAGAATTCCTGCCTGAAATCTTCAGCACTTTCCTTATGTTCAGGTGTCGGCCTGACCAGTTCAATCTCATCCATTTTTAACCTCCGGGTTTGTACTGATTATTTTTAGACCAGTATAACACAACTGTCATTTTAATTTAAACAGGATTCTGCCATAAAAGAAACTGAAGGATTTAATTTATACTTGGCCCCGGAGCGGATTCATGAGATAAAATGTATTCACATAAACCTCACGTTTACACCCTGATCGTAAAGGTACTTCTTCAGATCCCGTATGTCAATTTTTTTTGTATGGAAAACGCCAGCTGCGAGCCCGGCATCTATTCTGTCGTATCTGAACAATTCCAGAAAATCCTCCATTTTACCGGCACCACCGCTGGCAATCAGGGGTATTTTTACTGTTTCACCGATTGCACGAAGCATGGGAAGGTCAAAGCCGCCACGCACTCCATCGGTGTCTATGGAGTTAAGCACTATTTCACCGGCTCCAAGTTCTTCACCGCGTTTTGCCCACTCTACAGCGTCGATACCTGTGTTTATTCTGCCGCCGTTGGCAAAAATGCAAAATTTACCGTTAACGCGCTTAACATCCATACTGAGAACAACGCACTGGCTGCCGTAACGTTTTGCAGCATCACTTATCAATGAAGGATTTTTTATTGCACCGCTGTTGACGCTTACCTTGTCAGCTCCGCATTTAAGTACCCTGTCGAAATCATCCAGCGAGTTTATACCACCTCCGACGGTAAGAGGAATAAAAATCTCCGAAGCCACGGCGCGCAAAACATCGGTAAAAAGCTTTCTGCCTTCGAAGCTTGCTGTAATATCGTAAAAAACAAGCTCGTCTGCACCTGTTTCGTTGTAATACCGCGCCATTTCCACCGGATCGGCCATATCCCGGATATCTTCAAAATTAATTCCTTTAACCACCCGTCCGTTTCTTATATCAAGACAGGGTATGATTCTTTTACTGATCATTAAAAGCCCTCCAAGTAAAGAATTAGTAGTAAAAAATCCAGTGCAGTAAATGACGGCAGGAATTTATCGTATTAAAACGGTTACCTGTTTTTAAAGCTCAGAAAAAGCTTTAAGCAGGCGAAGCCCGGCACTGCCGCTTTTTTCAGGATGGAACTGCGAACCATATACCAAACCGGAACGCACAAGCCCGGTAACCATAATGTCGTATTCCGAAACACCCAGGACGCTTTCTGAGCAATGTTTTGCGTAGTAACTGTGAACATAGTAGACCCATTCACCGCTCCTGAAGTACCTGAATATCGGATCATTCCTGACTATTTGAAGCCTGTTCCATCCCATATGAGGAATCTTAAGGCCAGGATTTATATCCGCCGCGAGAGGAACAACCAGACCAGGAATGAGTGCTAAACCTTCATGCTCGCCAAATTCAAAGCTTTTGTCAAATAAAAGCTGCATGCCCAGACAAATGCCAAGTAACGGTTTAACATTAGCCAGCTCTTTTATCGTGTCCGCAAGTCCTGTTTCAACCAGCTTTGCTATAGCATCACCGAATGCGCCGACACCGGGAAGGATTATCCTGTCTGCAGCTAGCAGATCTTCCTTTTTATTTGTTACCACGCATTCAAGTCCTAAAAAGCGAAGGCTTGACATCAGCGAGAAAAGATTACCCACGCCATAATCGACTACAGCGATCATAAAACATCCCCTTTATCAACTTATACAATGAGCAATTTTAACGGTTAAGCTTATTGGAACCAAGAATATAGCTTCCATTATGGGCAGTTGCTATACCCAATTTACTTTATCACTGTAAAGCGTTATCATAATAAACTAATTTTAGCATATGAGTTATCAAAACACAATACCGGGTTTAAATTATTGCTTGTCAGAAAATATCGTAAAAATTTTGACGATGTATATCACTGCAGCTACTTTGTTAAAACAGCACAAATAGTTTCTCCATCATCGGTATATTCTTTTCCTGCAATATCGCCGTAGAACTCGTATGAACTGAAGCCTGCTGGCTGAACTTCCGATATGAGCTCTTCCTTCGTGAAAAAGTGGTCCCAGATATTATAACAGTTTACAGCATCTTCGGTTATTACAATTGTTTGAGTTAATTCGGTCTTATCTTCATCATCATATTGGTATACCGATTCCAGGCAAAGATGCGGCTTGTCGCTCCAAAATCCGCCCTTTTCACTGTAAAACCATGTATGGCTTTCCGCTTTTCTCATACGGGGCGTAAACACATCAAAAATAAACTTGCTGTTTGGTTTTAATGCCTGATATACTTTTTTCAGCAGAATGAGCCTGTCGGTGATTGATAACACTGCATAATCACAGTAAATCAATGTTACCACGTCAAATTGCTCTTTATAATCGATTGTCAAATAATTACGGTAATGGTACCCGATATTGCTTTCGCTGCGCGTCGATTGCCGTTTTGCGTAATCTATTGAACGTTTTGAAAAGTCAATACCTGTTACATGATAGCCTTCCTTGTGGAACCGTTCTGCGTAAATTCCGGGTCCGCATCCCAGGTCAAGCAACTTCTGATATTTCACGGGAGGAGCTATTGAAGCAATCCATTTAACCGATTTGTCAACAAAATCATGTTTCCGGGTTGCTGCATCCCAATCAGGATTTAGATGTGCTTTAAGCAGTCCTTTTGATATATGCTCATCATCCCAGAACGGACCCGTACTTGGGGCATAAAGTTTTGGCTTTTTCAGATAATTGCTTATAGTGTTGAACATAACAACCTCCGTTGCTTAGAGAAGTCAAAGAACAGCTTTTTAACATGTTATCAGCGGATGTTTAAACACGCATTTAAAACATTATAATTATATTTGCTCTCGGGTGGCAGTTCAATGGAAAGAATATATATAACCGAAAAAAACACTATAGCACGATTGTCTGGCAAATTAACACTTAATCTATTGCTGTTATAACATAAAAATATCAGAAAATATACCAATTGGAGAAGCAGTTCATGAATATAGAGTTCCTCTACTGGCCACTTTTATTAACACATTTTTTGGAATACTTGTTTAGATAACCTGTCTGCTATATGTAAGGAAAATTTAAATAAATACCTACTTTTTATGTAAAATAAGAGAAATTCAACAAAGACGGTAATGCGAAAAATGGTTATAAAAGAAGAATATTGTAAAATTAAAAGAAAAATAAGGAAAAAAGAAAGTATTATGTTGAAAAAACACGAAAATATTGGTATTATATAATAGGACTAAAGACCTAGCACTATAGTTCAAAAGACCTATATATAAAAATTGATTTTATAAAAGGCCAAGAAATGCGGACGCTAAGAAAAAGCAATAAAATATAAATTTTTAACCGGCCCGGTAGCATCAGAGTCCGCATTTATTAATATTTAGGGCTATTTTTATTGGTTGTTGGAAGATGTTATACATAACATTTGAATTATGATTGATTAAGTTTTTAGATACTTAACGAATCCAGTTTCTGAAATATGTAATTGAAAAGCTCAAAATGAAAAAGGAGAGAGAACGAAGATGTCAGAAAGGCAATATGTCGTTTTTGTACTTGACGGTGAACACTACGGCATGACATTTTATGCGTCCAGGAGATTACAAGGTATGAGATTCCGACAAAAGTTCCCGATATGCCTTCATATATGCAGGGCATGATTAATTTAAGGGGAAATATCATCCCTGTAGTAAATCTGAGAAAGAGATTTAACATGAAGAGCAGTGATATTACACGTGAAAGCAGAATTATTGTATTAAACCTTTTCAATAAAAAAACAGGTCTTTTAGTTGATGCAGTATCCAGGGTTGCAAGAATAAACGATGACGATATAGAGCTTCCACAAGAAACAACTGCTGGGCGTGGACATGATTACATTGCAGGCTTAGCCAAAAAGGGTGATAAAATTATTGTTCTTCTGAAACCATCTGCTTTAATGGAGATGGACCAAGATTTTACATCAAAATTTCCTGTTGGAAGCAAAAATACTAATTATGTGAGTTAGGTAATTAACATTTCTTATAAATATTCTATTTTTCTCCACTGTTAGCATAGAAAAGTAAACAAGTGAAATTGATACATGTTTGAACAAACCAATAAGGGATAGAGTCAGCTTTTTTCATTTATTAACAATAACAGGCAATTATATTGTTATATGGAGGTTATTTGAGATGAGTGAGCTGATAGACAGCCAATATGTTGTATGTGAATTAGGGAATGAAAAATATGCCCTGGGTATTAATGATGTTTATGAAATTATAAAAATGAAAAAAATTACAGTCATCCATAACAGCAATCCTTTCCTGGAAGGGGTTATAAACCTGAGAGGAAAGATTGTGCCAATTGTAAACTTACATAAAAAATTAGAACGTGATAATTATACGCTTACCAAGTCAACTCGCGTCGTTATTTTACGAAGCAGAGATGAAATGGTTGGGGTAATAGTTGATAAGGTGAACCGGGTCATCAGGTTTTCAGATATCCAACCTTCCCCTGAAACGGTAGCAGGTATTGATGGTGATTACTTTGAAGGTTTAGGAATCAGTGAAGAAGGTGTCATCAGTATCTTAAAAGTTGATAAGGTACTTTATGAGTAAGAATGGAAGGAGCATTATTATGGAGGGAATGTATGATAATCCGGAGATGACAGGAGTTTTTCTTGATGAACTGGAGGAACAACTTCAGCTTCTTGAGCAAAATATTCTTGAGTTGGAGCGATGTGGTGAAAACCCGGATATAATTCAAAAGATTTTCCGTGTTGCTCATACGCTTAAAGGTTCTTCAGCGGCAATGGGATTTGAAAAGATGAAATTGTTGACTCATGAAATGGAAGATGTTTTGGATAAAATGCGGAATCACCGCCTCGAAGTCACAAAACCAGTAATAAATATCCTTTTTCAATGTTTAGATCATCTGAGAATGCTGAAAGAGGATTTTTTAATTGACAAAAATGATATTAAGACTGATATATCTTCAACTTTGGATGAGTTAAAAAAGATATTGGCAGGGGGTACATATCAGGATACAAGTATAAAAGACTCAGGTGATATGGCAGCTGAAAAAATTGAAAACAAAACAGAGCAAGAAGAGCATGCCCTGAAGTTCATGCTTGATTTGGAACAGCAAATTCAAATTGAGCAGGCTGTAATTTCCGGCTTTAATCTTTTGGTTTGCGAAGTAAAGATTGCAAAGGAAAGTGTGATGAAATTAGCTCGTGCTTATCTGATTTTGAATTATTTAAATGAAATAGGAACAGTTATCCAGGCTGACCCCAATATTCTGGAAAATGGAGACATCCAATTGAAAGATTCAATAAGTTACCTTTTTATCACTCAACTTAATGGAAAAACAATTGAGGCGAAAGTAAAGAACGACCTAATGGAAATTGAGAGTATTAAAGTATATCCATATCAATGGGATATGTCTAGGCAGCAGGCTCTTACGACAGAATTTATAAAACCCGGGACGGATAATAGTGCAGCCTCTAAGACGGCAGATCTTGAAAAAAAAGTCAACCATACGGTCAGGGTAGATGTGGATAGACTTGAAAAAATGATGGATTTGGTAGGAGAGCTGGTAATTGAACGTACAAGAATTGCTCAGGTAGGAAATGTGCTACATGAGCGTTATAAAGCAGATAACGCAATTGAGGATCTTATTGGAATATCAAACCAGATATCACGCGTAACAAACGAACTTCAGGAACTTGTTTTAAAAACAAGGATGCTGCCAATTAAGCAGTTATTTGGTCGATTTCCGCGCGTGGTAAGGGATTTGGCAGAAGCACTGAGCAAGAAAGTTAATTTGGTTATGGAGGGTGAAGAGACTGAACTGGACAAGACAATTATTGAAGATATATCTGATCCTCTCATTCATCTTATCAGAAATGCTGTTGACCATGGTATAGAAACTCCTGAGGAACGTACCGGAATTGGAAAACCACCAGCAGGAACTTTACTGATTAGTGCCTTTCACCAGGAAAACAATGTTATTCTCACGGTTCAGGATGATGGCCGGGGTATTGATTTTGACAAAGTAAAGGAATCTGCTGTAAAAAAGCAGATAATTACTGCACAGGAGGCAGCAGCCTTAACTGAACAAGAAATTATATCTTTAATATTCCATTCAGGGTTTTCCACCTCCACAGCGGTAAGTGATATATCAGGACGCGGGGTAGGGCTGGATGTAGTGAAAAGCCAGGTGGATAAGCTAAATGGGATTATAGAAGTAGAAACAAGGAAGGGAGAAGGTACAAAGTTTATAATAAAACTCCCTCTTACTTTGGCTATCCTTACAGGGCTTTTAGTTAAGATAAACGATGAAACATATGCTTTGCCAATGAGCAATGTAATTGAAATAGTGCGCAAGCCTGAAGAAGAAATTGAATCAGTAAAAGGACAGGATATTACGGTAATCAGGGATAAAGTACTTCCGCTTATTTGGCTTCATGATTATTTTAATATTCCAAGGAAAGAAAAGAAGAAAAACATATTTATTGTGGTTTTAGGAGTTGCAGAAAAAAGGCTTGGACTGGTAGTGGATGAACTTGTAGGAAACCAGGAAATTGTTGTTAAACCATTAGGTTCCTATATAGGAAAAGTGAAAACCTTATCAGGTGCGACTATTCTCGGTGACGGAAGTGTAGCCTGTATTTTGGATGTTGCAGGAATCGCAAAGATGGTGGGTACCGAAAAAGTTTCAAAAATGGGTGACGAGTAGTCACAACAATGGATATTTTAGCTGTATAGAGCGAGCTTAACTGAAGTACAGGAGCAATTAATAAACATAATTATAAAAAAACTAGGGATATTATTTAAATTAAATACATAGGGGGAGAATTTACTATGGGATTCAAAAGAAATATGGCTATTAAATTTAATGAGAAATCAGGACTTTCCGAAAGGCAGCATATGGCAGTTAAAACCGCCAATAAGCTGGGTGAAAAACTGAAAGATTTGTCAGATGCAGCGGGAGATGCTGCAAAAAGCACTGGCGAACAGTCAGCAACAGTTGAATCTGCATCCAAAGTTTTAACGGAGCTTTCAGAGACAATTAACGGGGTGGCTAAAAATGCGGAACAACTAACCGGCCTTGTTGAGCAAACAAATTTCTCACTTAGAGAAATGGTTTCCGGGGTTAAACAGGTGGCAGGAAACAGCGAAAGTACGTCGAGCTCGGTAGAACAGATATCAGTATCGATTGAGCAGATGAGTAAATCCATCAAGGGAGTTGCAGGAAATGCAGAGAATTTGACAGCATCGGCCGAAGAAGCATCGGCAGCAATACAGGAGATAGTAACCTCAATCAGCCAGGTAGCAGGAAACAGCGAAAGTACGGCGAGTTCGGTAGAACAGATATCAGCTTCAATTGAACAGATGAGCAAGTCCATCAAGGGAGTTGCAGGAAATGCAGAGAATTTGACAGCAGCAGCTGAAGAAGCATCAGCATCCATACAGGAAATAGTGGCTTCTATCAATCAGGTTGCAGCTAATGCTGAAAATGTTAATAAGTTAAGCGATACATTGAAAAACGAAGCTAAAACAGGGGAAAAAGCGGTAGAAGATACTTTATCAGCTATTAGAGAGATTTCAGAAGCAATAACTCGAGCCGGAAATGTAATGACCAATCTTGGAGAGAGTTCTGAAAAGATTGGAAGCATCACCGAGGTGATCGATGACATAGCGGAGCAAACTAATTTACTTGCATTGAACGCAGCAATTGAAGCTGCAAGAGCAGGAGAGCACGGAAAAGGTTTTGCTGTTGTAGCCGATGAAGTTGGAAAACTTGCAGAAAGAACTGCTACTGCAACAAAAGAGATAGCTGCACTGATCAAAGGTGTGCAGAAGGAGACAGAACAGGCTATCAAAGTAATCGAGCTGGGAAAACAAAAAGCCGAACATGGAACAAGGTTAAGTAATGAAATGGCCAGGGTAATTGAGTCAATTGTTGGTGGTATTGATGGAGTATACATAGAGATTAATCAGATTACAGCAGCAGTGAAAGAACAGGCGGTACAGGGGCAAAACATAGTAAAAACCGTAGAAAACGTCACAAACCAGTCAGTGCAAGTAACTCAGGCAACTAAAGAGCAGGCAAAAGGTGTGGAAGAAATCGTTCGGGGTGTAGAAAATGCGAGAGAACAAGTAAGACAAATAACTGTAGCTGTGAAGGAACAAGCAGCACAGGGGCAAAACATAGTGAAAGCCGTAGAAGATGTAACGAACCAGGCGGTACAGGTAGCCCAGGCAACCAAAGAGCAGGCAAAAGGTGCGGAAGAGATCGTCAGGGGAGTAGGTAACGCCAGGGAACAAGTAAGACAGATAACGGTAGCAGCAAAGGAACAGGCAGCACATGGACAAAATATAGTGAAAGCTGTGGAAAATGTAACGAATCAGGCAGCACAGGTAGCCCAGGCAGCTAAAGAACAAGCAAAAGGTATAGAAGAGATAGTCAGGGGAGTAGATAATGCCAGGGAACAAGTAAGGCAGATTAGCGTAGCAGTAAAAGAACAAGCCACAAATGTCGATGGGATACTTGGTTATATGAAGAATGCTATGGAAGAGTCAAGCCAAGTTGCAAAGGCGACAAAGCTCCAGACTGGCGAAGTTGAACAGCTTACAAGGGTTATCTCAAATTTTGCTGAAGTAATAAAACTGAGATTTGAAGAGATGAAGAGAATTGGCAATATATCCAGGGAACTTATTTCTTATGTTGATGATATAAAAGAAATCCTTGCTGAATTTAGCAGATAATAACTATATGAATATATGGGGGAAGGAACCTTCCCTCATATGCTTGATTTAGTATTATATGAAATGCCGGAAGGAAGGATATTATTGCATGGGGACAGATAAAACCGGTTTAGAAATACTGGCTGGTATGATATATGAATATTGCGGTATAGATTACAGAAAAGATCCTTTATCTCTCCAATCAAAAATCGATTCTAAATTGAAGGAATTGGGCTTATCACCTTGGGAATATTGCGGATATCTCAGAATGGAACCAAATGAATGGGATAAACTTATTGAATTGATAACCATAAATGAGACTTATTTTTTCAGGGAAGAAAACATACTTGAGGAGTTTAAAACAGTTATACTCCCTCAATATAAGGATCGTACCACTGAGAATCCATTGCGGATATGGTCTGCAGCCTGTTCAACCGGTGAAGAACCATATACAATCATGATGCTGGTTGAAGATAGCGCATTGTTTAAAGCCGGAGCAGTACAAATTATTGCATCAGATATCAATAAAAAAGTACTGAATATAGCAAAAAACGGGGTATATAAAAAGAAATCCCTATCATTCAGAAGGATGCCGGCAGGTGCTTATGAAAAATTTTTCATTGAACTGGACGAAGACTTCAAAGTGAAGGACTCGATTCGGAATATGATTGATTTTAGGCATATAAATCTTTTAGACAGCAATATAAAAGATAAGATTCAAAATGTAGATATTATCTTTTGCAGAAACGTATTTATATATTTTGACAACAGTGCCATAAAAAAAATAATTAACACCTTTTATGATATTTTAAATCCAGGTGGATACCTGTTTTTAGGGCATGCAGAGACAATAACCAGTTTACATAAAGGTTTTGAAACAATACTTACTTCTTCTGTTTATTATTACAGGAAAAGGGGGGGACATCATGCAGCGATACGGAGTGCTTGTGGTTGATGATTCTTCATTTATGAGGAAGAGTATTAGTCTTATAATTGAAAAAGATCCCCGGTTGTTTGTTATCGGTATTGCACGGGACGGAAACGAGGCTATAGAAAAAGTCAAGCAACTAAAGCCTGATGTTGTGACAATGGATGTTGAAATGCCGGAAATGGACGGTATAACCGCCTTAAGGAAAATAATGGAGGTTAGTCCGATCCCTGTGGTCATGTTAAGCAATTACACCAAAGAGGGTGCAGAGATCACTATAAAAGCTTTAGAACAGGGAGCTGTAGATTTTTTCCTTAAAAGTGAACTGGTAGGGCATGAGGTAGAAGAAAAGGTTATTTATGATTTCTTGCAAAAATTAAAATTGATTGCTGAAAGTGCAAAGGTTCACAAGCGGGAAGTTAAAGACCCGGGAGAAAAAGAAATTAAATCAGCAAAAAGTGACTGTGGATCAAGAGAGCAATTGGTGGATCTTGTAATTATTGGTGCTTCTACCGGAGGGCCTGCTGCATTGCAGTCCATTCTTCCATTTTTCCCGGAGAATGCGCGTGTACCTATACTTGTTATCCAGCATATGCCTCCTGGTTTTACAAAATTATTTGCCGAACGGTTTGACAGCTTTTGCAATTTGCGTGTAAAAGAGGCTGAAGATGGGGATGTTTTAGAAGCCGGGAAAATTTATATCGCGCCTGCAGGCTTTCAAACGTTGCTAATCAGGCAAAGTAATAACATTATTCTGAAAATTGAGGATATGGCCGATAAAAAAATATTATATAATCCATCTATAGATATAACCCTTGATTCAGCAGCTCCAATCTTTAAGGAACGGCTGTTGACAGTCATTCTTACCGGAATGGGAAATGACGGACTTATCGGCTGCAAATCTGTAAAAAAATACAATGGACATGTAATTGTAGAAGCAGAAGAATCCTGTATTGTTTACGGTATGCCAAAAGCGGTATTTGAAGCAGGACTGGCCGATTTTCAGGTAACACTGCCAAATGTTTTTGAAAAAATAATGTTATATATATAAAATGGGTTCTTTAAACTGAAGGAACCATAATGCTGTACCCTCGATATGTATACTTTTAAGTATCGAGGGTGTATTTTAAGTAAAATTGAATAAATTAAATTTTCTTTTTCATACTTGCGATTTTTAGTTGAACACCATTAGGGAATGTAACGGCTTCTTCTTTGAAAACAGCATATCCGACTGATTGGTACAGCTGTATATTCTCCGGAATGGACATACGAACTTTACAACATATTTCTGTTATTCCATGCTCCTGTGCATAATTCTCAAGCCATGACAGCATCGACTTCGCTATTCCTTTTCTTCTTGCTTCGGGGCAAACAGCCAGGCGGAAGAAATATAGTGAAGTTTTATCTGTTTTAAATCTCACAGTACCAAGGGGAACACCATCCTGGAAGTAAAGAAGGGCTTTTTCAGCCCGGCTTCTTAAGGACTCTTCTATGGAGCTTACTGTTTCATTAAGTGCACCTGATGGGACATCAAGGTTCCTGTATTCCTCAAAGGCTGACATAATTATTTTATGTACCAAATGAGCATCTTCCGCTTTTGCCAACCGAATCATAAATCCTCCTTCAAAAATTTAATGGTTTCTGTGCGAAACTGGAAATTCGTTAACCGGTTGATTTCAAGCTGTAATTGCCATACAGTGCATCTACATTATACCAGACATCCCGAACCGTACCAAGGTGTATTAATGCGTTTAACCAAATAATCAGGAATTTTCGTATTATGTAATGTGATGGTGTAAATTGACTTTTTTTGTCGAAAGTAATATCATTTAAGTTACACTTTACAAACAGAGGTATGCTACATGTTAAAAGAAATTAAGTTTGACAATTACATCAGGGAAAATGGTATTACTTTCTTTGAAAAAGTATATTTGAACAGTGCCAATGAAGCTGTGGCTTACAGGGCAAATCACGTAATATTAGGTAATAACGTGATTTTTTTTATTGTAGTTGATAATTCGGTTTATACAACTTTAAGGTGCAGGCTGATGAAACTGCATAATCCCGCTAAAAAGGAAAATCTTTTATATTTATTGAATCAGCTAAATTACAATTACAAGGTTAACAAGTATATATTAACAGAGGATGATTATGTAGAACTCGTTGTTCCTTTTATCACAACGGACGAAAGCTTTGATCCGTCATTTATCACATTAGTTGCCGGTACAATACTCGAATCGGCAGAAGATGATTATGCTAAAATAATGAGAATTATTTGGAGCTAAATACAGAACGTTTGCAAAACCCGTCATATAAACCTGCGGACTGTTTTTTCGCAAAAATAAAAGCATATGATGTATTCATGCAGATTAAGTTAATAAGAGTTTTACGCGTCAATTCTATTATCTCAATCCACATGGAATATGTTG